>Ga0102590_1000349_pt1 | contig 111836 bp, 105 predicted proteins | sample AraplaMF_Col_mMF_FD_76859 | JGI IMG/M metagenome (GOLD analysis project Ga0102590, IMG submission 76859) | Arabidopsis root microbial communities from the University of North Carolina, USA - plate scrape MF_Col_mMF | ecosystem: Host-associated > Plants > Roots > Endosphere | place: USA... | reverse complement strand
AGCCGACGGTCGCCCAGGTGTCGACCATGGTGCTCTCATCGACATAGGCGCCGAGATTGACGAAGGACGGCATCAGCACGACGTTCTTGGCGATGAAGGCCGAGCGGCGGACGACCGCGCCGGGCACCGCGCGAAAACCGGCGTCGCGAAAGCGGTTCGGGCCCCAGCCTTCGAACTTCGAGGGCACCTTGTCCCACCAGCTCGCCTTGCCGGGACCGCCGCCGATCACGTCCATGTCGTTGAGGCGGAAGGACAGCAGAACGGCCTTCTTCAGCCACTGATTGACCTTCCACTTGCCGTCGGCGCCGCGCTCGGCGACCCGCGCCTCGCCCTTGTCCAGGGTCTCCAGCGCCTGGTCCACGGCCTCGCGCACCTCGCCCTTGGTCGAGGTCGAAATGCCGTCACGCGCGTCGAAGGCGCTGTTGATGGTGGATTCGAGGGCGGACAGGGACATCGGGATTTCCTCTTCGGATCAGGGAATTTTGATGGGATTGGGCGCTTTGTCGGGATTTGGGGCGGGAGAGTCAAGGCTCTGGCGTCGTCCCGGACAAGCGGAGCGGCCCCGTAGCCCGGATGGAGCGCAGCGCAATCCGGGACAGTCCCCCTCAGGGCGAGATGCCCCGGATTACGCTGCGCTTCATCCGGGCTACGGCATCACCGCGACAGCCCGTCCAAAAACCCCGCCAGATCGTCCGTGACGTGGTCGACATGGGCCGCATCGCGGCCTTCCAGTTCCCAATCCTCGCGCACCACCTCTTTCGTCCCGTCCGGCACCACCAGCACCGTGGTCATGCCGAGCTCGTGCGGGACGGTGAGGTTGCGGGCGAGGTCCTCGAACATCGCGGCCCTGGTCGGATCGACCGAATGGTCGACGAGGAATTTCCGGTAGGTCTGCGGCGACGGCTTCGGCTCGAAGCCGGCGGCGATGATGTCGAACACGCCGTCGAAATGGCCGGCGAAGCCGAGCCGCGCCAGCACCGCATCGGCATGGTCGACCGAGCCGTTGGTCAGGATCAGCTTGCGCCCCGGCAGCCTTGCGATGGCTGCGCCGAGCTGCGGGTTCGGCTCCAGCGGCGAATGGTCGATCTTGTGGACATAGGCGAGGTAGTCGTCGGCGGAGACGCCATGCAGGGTCATCATGCCGCGCATGGTGGTGCCGAAGCGGCGGTAATAGTCCTTCTGGATATTGCGCGCTTCTTCCGGGCCGACGTTCAGCCAGTTGCACACGAACTCGCCGATCCGCGCATCGACCTGCTGCCACAGATTGACGTGATGCGGATACAGCGTGTTGTCGAGGTCGAACACCCAGGTGTCGACATGGCCAAAGGTGCGGGGCGGGTTCATTACAGCTCTCTATCCGTTACACGCAAGCGTCGCCCACCCATTGTCGTCGTCCCGGCGAAGGCCGGGACCCATACCCCGAGGCAGTGGTTTTGCGAAGACTCGGAGTTGGCAGCTCGCACGACAGCCTCTTCTTGTGGTTATGGGTCCCGGCCTTCGCCGGGACGACACCGGTATTTGTGGCGCTACCACCATCACGGCACAGCAAACCGCAGCGTCTTGCCGCCGCTAGACATGTCCACCGCGCCGAAGCCGGCCGCTGCGAAGCCGCGCGCGGGGCAATCGGTCTGCTCATTGGTCTCGAACTTGGTCTCGCGCGTGCAGAGCTGCTTGTCGCCGCCCCAGTTCAGCGGCCTGTCCTTCAGCTTGATCACGCGGTTGTCGGCATCGATCGCTTCGGCGAAGCTGAAGATCTGCTTCGGCTGGCCGCTCACATCCGGGTGCAGGCACTTGCCGGGATCGATGCGGTACCAGCCGCGGCTGGTCACGGACTTGCCGTCGTCGGTGGCGATCGCCGCCATCACCTTGTGCGGCGTGTCGTTGCACCAGGTCAGGCCGCTTGCGGACGGGGTCTGTGTCGCATCAACCATGGTCTTGAAGAAATTCGACGACGAAACCGTGTCGGCGGACAGCCCGCGGCTCTTCAGGAACGCCGCAAGCGCGGCTTGCGTCTTCGGCCCGTCGACGCCGTCGATCGCGCCGACGTCGTAGCCGATGATCACCAGCAGCCGCTGGATGCCGGCGAGCCGGGCCTGCTCGTCGTCATATTCGGAATCCTCGGCGAGATAGGTGACGAGGTTGCCGTCGTCGCCCTGTGTCGGCGTCACCTGCGTGAAGGGGACCTGCGTCTGGCCGCTGCGGCATTGGCGTGCGGCGGCGATGACGAAATTGTCCTGCGCCACGCACAGCATGTCGTTGCCGTTCTGCGGAATCGGGGAGGCGCCATAGATGCCGAGCGCGCGGGCGTTGAGCAGGATGCGGTCGGCGCTCAGCGTGCCCTGCACCACCACGCGGCAGGTGGCGGGATCGATCCTGAACCAGCCGCGCGTCGCGGTCGCCGCCTTGTCGTCGATGCCGATCGCGGCCTCGACCACATAGGACATGCGGTTGCAGATCTTGAGGTCGGCGAAGGCGGGCGCGGAGGAGAAGAAGAACGAGACGGCCGCGGCCGGCAGCGTCATCAGGAACCGCGTCAGGGCCGGGCGGCGATGCCTCGCCTTCAGAAGGAACGGCGCGCGCCGGCGCTTGCGGACGTAAAAAGCCCGGGCGTCGCCGTCCGTGGCCGAGCGGCGAGACAGCAAGGCCGTCAGGCCCGGGAGCAGCCCGGACGCAACGGCCTTGTTGGTGGTGTCGCGCCTCACTTGTGGATCAGCGTTCCCGTGCCCTGGTTGGTGAAGAGCTCGAGCAGCACCGCGTGCTGCATCTTGCCGTCGATGATGACGACGCCCTCGACACCCTGTTCGAGCGCGTAGATGCAGGTCTCGACCTTCGGGATCATGCCGCCGGAAATGGTGCCGTCGGCGATCAGTTTTCGCGCGTCTTTCACCGAGAGCTGAGGGATCAGCTTCTTCGACTTGTCGAGCACGCCGGGCACGTCGGTGAGCAGCAGCAGGCGCTTGGCCTTCAGCGCGCCCGCCACCGCGCCGGCAAAGGTGTCGGCGTTGATGTTCAGCGTCTGGCCGTCCTTGGAGGTCGCGAGCGGCGCCAGCACCGGGATCAGCTCGTAGCCGATCAGCTGGTTGAGCAGTGTGAGGTCGACCTTCTCGGGATCGCCGACGAAGCCGAGATCGACCGCCTTCTCGATGTGCGAACCCGGATCGATGATGGTGCGCGTCGTCTTCGACGCCTTCACCATGTTGCCGTCCTTGCCGGACAGGCCCACGGCCTTGCCGCCGGCTTCGTTGATGTAGCCGACGATCTGCTTGTTGACGGAGCCGGCCAGCACCATCTCGACGATCTCGATGGTCGCGGCGTCGGTGATGCGCAGGCCCGCGGCGAATTCCGAGACGATGCCGAGGCGCTTGAGCATGGTCGCGATCTGCGGCCCGCCGCCATGCACCACCACCGGATTGATCGCGGTCTGCTCCAGCAGCACGATGTCGCGGGCGAAGTTCTTCGCGGTCTCCTCGTCGCCCATGGCATGGCCGCCATATTTGATGACGATGGTTTCCTCGTCATACTGCTGCATGTGCGGCAGCGCTTCGGACAGGATGCGGGCCTGGTCGAGCGGGGAGATGTCGGTCATGTCACGGATCTCGCTGGCGGGATACTCGGGCCGCGTTCTATCCGATTGGCGGGCGCGGCGCAAAGTGTGGTGTTCGCCCTTACCCTCCCCTGGAGGGGGAGGGTCGATCGCGCGAAGCGCGAGCGGGGTGGGGTGATCTCTCCACACGGGCACCGCCTCTGCGGAAAGACTGTCACCCCACCCTGCTACGCATTTCGCTTCGCTGCATGCGTAGCGACCCTCCCCCTCCAGGGGAGGGTAAGAAAGAGCTCTACTTCCTCGCCATCACCGCCGCGAGCGTCACCGCCAGCCAGCCCAGGATCATCACCGTCCCGCCGGTCGGCGCGGCCATCGGAAACAGCGAATGCCCGGCATATTGCCGCAAGGTGAGATCGCCCGCGAACAGCGCGGCGCCGATCGCAAAACCGCATGCCGCAACGAGGCCAATTCCGCCGTGCAGAAGGCCGCGCGCGAGCAATCCGATCGCCGCAAGTATGGCAGTTGCATGAAACAGCAGCATGGCGCTGGCGGAGGCGAGCCGGCTCGCATCGGCGCCGTGGGCGGATGCCGCGGCCAGCGCGACGCCGGCGGCGCCCATCAAACCGGCAAGCCCAATCAGCAGGCGGTGTGCCACCATCACGAAGCCCGCTCTTCCAGCAGCTTTGCCATCGCGGCGCGCAGGCTCTCCATGCCGGCCGAGCTGCGCGAGGAGGTCGCGAGCACGGTGGGGAACGCGGCCGGATGCTTGGCCAGCGCAGCCTCGGTCTCGGCGATGCGCGATTGCAGCTCGCCGGCCTTCACCTGGTCGGCCTTGGTGAGCACGATCTGGTAGCTGACGGCGGAGCGGTCGAGCGTCTTCAGGATCTCGAGATCGACATCCTTCAGTCCATGCCGCGAGTCGATCAGCACGTAGACGCGCGCGAGCGAGGCGCGGCCGAGCAGGAATGTGTGGATCAGCTCGGTCCAGGACGCGACCTGGCTCTTCGGCGCCTTGGCATAGCCATAGCCGGGCATGTCGACGAGGCGCAGATCCTTCTTGCCGGGGACCTCGAAGAAGATCAGCTCCTGGGTGCGGCCCGGCGTATGCGAGGTGCGCGCCAGTGCGTTGCGGCCGGTGAGCGCGTTGATCAGGCTGGACTTGCCGACATTGGAGCGGCCGGCAAAGGCGACCTCGAGCCCGTCCATCGGCGGCAGCGTCGCAATCGACGGCGAGGCCCAGATGAACTGCCAGTCGCGCGCGAACAGTTTTCGCCCGGCTTCGATCAGCTTGTCGTCTGACTTGTCGGTCATCTGAAAAGTCTATCCTCGCGTCATGGCCGGGCTTGTCCCGGCCATCCACGTCTTTCTGCCGGGCCCCCTCCTAAACGTGGATGCCCGGGACAAGCCCGGGCATGACGCTGTGGAGGCAATTTGCCTGACAGTATCGGACGGCTACGTCGCCTTCCTCGCGAACGTTGCCTTGAGATTGTCGAATAACTCCACCTTCACGCCGTTGCGACGCATGATGAAGCTCTGCTGGAGCACCGAGAGCAGATTGTTCCAGGCCCAGTAGATCACGAGGCCCGCCGGGAAGCCCGCCAGCATGAACGTGAAGATCAGCGGCATCCAGTTGAAGATGATCTGCTGCGTCGGATCCGGCGGCGTCGGGTTCAGCTTCATCTGGAACCACATCGTGATGCCCATGATGATCGGCCAGATGCCGAGCGCGAGGTAATGGCCGAACACGGGAATCGTGGTCGGATCGAACGGGATCAGCCCGAACAGGTTGAACAGATTGGTCGGATCCGGCGCCGAGAGGTCCTTGATCCAGCCGAAGAACGGCGCGTGCCGCATTTCGATGGTGACGAACAGCACCTTGTAGAGCGAGAAGAACACCGGGATCTGGATCACCACGGGAAGACAGCCGGCGACCGGGTTGATCTTCTCCTTGCGGTAGATCTCCATCATCTCCTGCTGCTGCTTCACCTTGTCGTCGGGGAAGCGCTCCTTCAGCGCCTGCAGCTGCGGCTGGATCGACTTCATCTTCGCCATCGAGGCGTAGGACTTGTTCGCCAGCGGGAAGAACAGCAGCTTCACGATCACGGTCACGAGCAGGATCGAGATGCCGAAATTGCCGAAGAAGCGGTAGAAGAAGTCGAGGCCGAGGAACATCGGCTTGGTGATGAAGTAGAACCAGCCCCAGTCGATCAAGAGATCGAAGTGGTTGAGGCCGAGCTCCTTGTTGTAGCCGCCGAGGCCGGCGAACGGGAACACGCCGACGACGCCGGCTTCCTTGGCGCCGGCGAACAGGCGCGCGTTCGCGGTCGCCGTGCCGCCGATCGCGACCGTGACGGGATCGAGCAGATAGTCGGTCTGGTAGGTGTGGAGGTTGCCCGACGGGTTCGACGAGAAGCGCGCCTGCAGCTTGGCATTGGTGTCGGGCAGCAGCGCCGAGGCCCAGTACTTGTCGGTGATGCCGAGCCAGCCATTGGTGACGTTGTTGAAGTTCACCTGCTTGGCTTCGTCGACCTTCTTGTAGGCGTATTCCTGCAGCTTCTCGTCGCCGAGATAGCCGATCAGGCCTTCATGCAGGATGTAGTAGCCCGAGACCTGCGGCGCGCCGTGGCGCGAGATCAGCGCGAACGGATAGAGCGTGACCGGCGCGTTGCCGACATTGCTCACCTCGTCCTTGATGGTGAAGAGATAATGGTCGTCGACCGAGATGGTGCGGCGGAAGGTGAGGCCGTCGCCATTGTCCCACTTCAGCACCACCGGGCTCGTCGGCGTCAGGCTGCCGCTGCCCTCCTGCTGCCAGACGGTCTGCGCGTCCGGCATCTTCGCGGTCACGCCGGTCGCCGCCACCCAGCCGAACTCGGCGTAATAGGGCTCTGCGGTGCCCGAGGGCGAATAGAGGACGATCGGCGGCGATTTCGGGTCGACCGTCTCGCGGTACTGCACCAGCGCGAGGTCGTCGATGCGGCCGCCCTTCAGCGAGACGCTGCCGGCGAGGCGCGGCGTGTCGATCTTTACGCGCGGGCTGGCGGCGATCGCGGCGTCGCGGGCCACGACCGGCTGCTGGCTCTGCTGGCTTGCACCGGGCGTCGCGGGCTGCGCGCCGCCGGCCGGCGGCGTCGAGCCCGGCGTTGCGGAGGCGGTCGGCTGCGGCGTGGTCTTCTGGAGCTCGGCCTGCGCCTGCTGCTGGGCGCGCTGCTTCTCCATCTGCGGCACGTTGTAGAAATACTGCCAGGCGATCAGGACGAGGCCCGACAGAATGACGGCGAGGATGGTATTACGATTGTCGGTCATCTCTAATGTCTCGTCATCAATCCGGTTTGCGGCTGGCAGGGGCGGTGGCGCCTGGCCTCTGGCCACGCCCCTTCGAGGGGCCTTTGGCCGTATGCCGCGCGGGCTTCGAGAAGGCTATGCGCAGATCGTCGAGCATGGTGGCGAAGTCGCGCGACAGCGCGTCCCTTCGGCCGACCAGTACATAATCATGATGGGGCTGCATCGACACCGGATCGAGCCGCTTCACCAATTCGCGAAGCCGGCGCCGGATGCGATTGCGCTCGGGGGCGTTGCCGTTCTTTTTGGTGACGGTGAAACCGATCCGGATCGGGCCGAAATCGTCGCGGCGGCGGCTTTGCAGGACGAACGCGGGACTATTCGCCCGCGCGCCATTGGCAACGGCGAGGAAATCCGCCCGCTGCCTCAGCCGATCCATGATGAAATCCCAAAAAGGGGGTCCGGCTCAGGCGCTCAGACGCTTGCGGCCGCGGGCGCGGCGGGCGGCGAGGACCTTGCGGCCGCCGGCAGTGGCGAGACGGGCACGGAAGCCGTGACGGCGCTTGCGCACCAGTTTGCTGGGTTGATAAGTCCGCTTCACGGGTTTTTCTCCGCTGACCGGGCAATTTGCCTGTAGAATTGATGGTAAAGTCCGGAAGATGCGGCCCAAACGGGCCCTTTTCGGCCCCAAGAGAGCCGCTCCCGGCGTCACACCGGGTCATCGCGGACAATTTGCGCGGCTTATAAGGGAGCGTCTTGTTTTCGTCAACGCCGCACAAGCGCACGATTCCGGTGAATATCGCTGTTTGTGCGGGGTTTTTAACTCCAGAGGTGGCGACTCGCCCTATCAACCCTTACATCCCACCTCGGCAGATTAGCGATCCGTAATTTGACCGGGGCTTGGGCGGACCGCATCTTTGATTAATCAAGGCAGTGAGGGCGAATTTCGTGGCGGCGACAGACCTCCAGTCGGGCCAGGATCTGGACCAGCGGGACCCGCCCGTCACGCGGCCGCGCGGGCCGGACGGCCTTGGCCTGTCGGGCAAGCTGCTGCTGCTCACCGTCCCCCTGGTGATGATCGCGGCCATCCTGCTCTACGTGCCCGCCATCGCCAACTTCTGGGTCAACCGCCTCAACGACCGCGTCGCGGCCGCCAACACGGCGGCGCTGGTGCTGGACGCAGCCCCGCTCGGCATGGTTCCCGATTCGCTGTCGCGCGAGATCCTCAAGAGCATCAATGCGCGCGCCGTCGCCATCAAGATGGGCCAGCAGCGCCGGCTGCTCGCCAGTGACAATCTGCCGGCCGCGATCGAGCACGACGTCGATCTGCGCGACATGACCGCCTGGGAGGCGATCACCGGCTCGTTCCAGATGATGCTGGAGACCGGCAACCAGGCCATCCGCATCGTCGGTCCCGGTGTCGGCAATGCGCAGTTCGTCGAGATCGTGACCGACGAGTTGCCGCTGCGGCAGTCGATGTACCGCTTCTCGCGCAACGTCGTCGTGGTCGCGCTGATCATCGGCGTCCTGACCGCGGGCCTCGTCTATCTCGCGCTCCATTATCTCTTCGTGCGGCCGATGCGGCGACTGACCGCGAGCCTGGTCGGCTTCCACGAAAACCCTGAAAGTTCGGCGGGAATCATCGTCCCGAGCCAGCGCAGCGACGAGATCGGCGTCGCCGAGCGCGAATTGTCGGACATGCAGCGCGACCTGATGTCGATGCTGCATCAGAAGAGCCGCCTCGCCGCGCTCGGCCTCGCGGTGTCCAAGATCAACCACGATCTGCGCAATCTGCTGGCGTCGGCCCAGCTGCTGTCGGATCAGCTCGCGAGCGTGCCCGATCCGCGGGTGCAGCGCTTTGCGCCAAAGCTCGTGCGCTCGCTCGAGCGCGCCATCGCCTTCTGCCAGTCGACGCTGTCCTATGGCCGCGCCCAGGAAGCTGCGCCCGACCGGCGCATGATCCTGATCGAGCCCGTGGTGCTGGAGGTGCGCGAGACCGCGGGCCTTGCCAGCGACGCCTCGATTGCCTGGGTTGCCGCGATCGAGCGCGGGCTCGCGATCGACGCCGATCCCGACCAGCTGTTCCGCGTGCTGCTCAACCTCGTCCGCAACGCCGCCCAGGCGCTGGAAAGTCACGCCACCGGCGATGGCGGGGCGCAGCAGATCCGGATCACCGGCAAACGCGAGGGCGCGGTCGCCATCCTGGAGGTCTCCGATACCGGCCCCGGCGTGCCCCAGAAGACCCGGGAGCACCTGTTCGAGGCCTTCCAGACGTCCGGCCGCCCCGGCGGCAGCGGTCTCGGCCTCGCCATCGCCGCCGAGCTGGTTCGCGCCCATGGCGGCGACATCCACCTGGTCGAGGGCACCCTCGGCGCCACCTTCCGGATTGTCATCCCGGACCGCCCCGTGGAACTCCTCTCCATCCGCAACGAGCGGCAAAGGGCGTAGGTCGGCCAGAGGCCGAGCTGGCGCATTTCCGGGCCCTGCGCCCCATCTATCTTGTCATTCAGGAGCGCGACGAAGTCGCGCTCTATGGTGCACGGCTGCGCACCTGAGAATCCATAACCACCTGCTGGGGTTATGGATTCCGGGCCTGGCCCTTCGGGCCATCCCGAAATGACAAAGCATCCGTCACGTCCCTGCAAAATCTCCCCATCCCGGACCTTGCCAATCGGGACAAGAGCGGTTAGTCAGAGCGCTCTTTCGCACCCCCTCCGGCCTTGCCGGGGGCTGCTTGCGGGCCAAGCCCGCGCTGTCTGCGAAAAACGCGCCCGTAGCTCAGCTGGATAGAGCATCAGACTACGAATCTGAGGGTCGGACGTTCGAATCGTTCCGGGCGCGCCATTTCTGTCCTTTGGTAGCTATCTCCCCATCCCATGGCGTGAATGCGGGCCGGCAGGCCCGGCATCGCTGCGGCCATCGGACGTCCGCCATGCGCCGCCGGGGGCAGGGACGAAACCCCTTGCCGGCCGGGTGAAGCCAGCCGGAAACAAACCAGGCTTAGCCTTTGATCCGCTCCAACCCGATTTGAGGGAGGATCTCATGAAAGCAGCACTTTTGGTCCTGCCGCTTCTTGGCCAGCCCGCGATGCCGGTTTCGGACCGCTTGCCCGTCTTCAACGTGGAAGCCATGTGCAGGGACGTTTCCGCTGACGACAAAGCGTCGGGACTCGCCCTGGCGCAGGACGCCGGCGAATGCGTGCGTGACGAGACGCTTGCACAGCAACAGCTCAGTTCGGCCTGGCTGACCGTTCCGGGGCCTGCTCGCGAAAGCTGCGAAGGCGAGGCTGCGGCAGCGGGAATACCAAGCTATGTCGATCTGCTCACCTGTTTGCAGATGACGGGCTGGGCGAATCCGGCTCCGCCACCGGCGGTCCCGCTCAGGGGCGCGAGCAAGATGCGGAACGCCAAGAACTAGTTCAGGACGAGTGCACAGGTGCGTGCTGCTCACGCGGTCGCACCGTCGATCGAGCGGCTGACGCATCGACCACGGCGCACGCCGAGCCGCTGGATGACATCCTTCTCGGCGGCGCCGACCCCCGTCATTTCGTGGCGGGCGCTTAGGTCACGGCGTCCGCGTTCGCCGGCAGCGAAGCTTGCAAGCGATGCGACGAAGTCCCGGCGAGGACGTGGCGGTTGCCGTCAATGATGGGCCGACACGCTCTTGACGCATTGGCTCAACACATCAGCCGTGGCGAATTGGCCGACATCACCCAGGCTGATCATGCCGACCATCCGCTTGCTCTTGTTGATCACGGGCAGCCTGCGGATTTTCAGCGTCTCCATGTGATGTACGGCTTTCGCCAGATCGTCTTCTTCCCGGCAGCAATGGATGCCTTCGGTCATCACGTCCCGCGCCGTCATGCGTGCGTTGAAGCTCTTGCTCGCGAGGCCTTTGCAGACGATGTCGCGATCGGTCACCATCCCGATCAGCTGGTCGTCTTCGCCGATCGGAATGCAGCCGATGTCGTGCCCTTGCATCAACTTCGCGATCTCGGTGATCGGGGTGTCCGGGCTGACCCAGTCGACGCCCTTGTGCATCACGTCCTTGACCTTCATGGGAGGACCTCCGTTGCGAACGCTGCCCCCGTAATGCGATTATACGACGAACCGGGCGCGACCGCACGCGCGCCCGCGACGAAGGCGCACGAAGGCGCATCCGCCGCCAAGCTGCGTCAATCGTGCATGCTGAAGCGTCCATGCGGTGCATTGGCCGTCAACCGTTCGAACTGCGCATGCGTCAATTGCAGCAGCGTCTCGTGGTCGCCGGCTTCGATATAGATCTCGGGCTGCGCCCGGATACTGTCATCGACGATGAGATCGAGCCCGTAACACCGGCCTACCGCCGGAACCGCGCCATGCGCGCAGTCCGCGAACAGCCGGTTGATCTCGGTTTCGTTCGCCATCACGAGATCCGCGCCGAGTCTCTCCTTCAGGTCCGGCAGGTTGAGATGGTGCGATGCCGGCACGACCGCGAGCATATAGCCGCCGTCATGCCGCAACACGACGGCCTTGGCGAAACGGTCGCCCGAGACGTGGCAGGCCTCCGCCGTGCGCGCGGATGTCATGGTGAAGACGTGCGGGATCTCCGTATACTGGATGTTCTCGGCAGCCAGATATCGGTGGAGTGTGGGGGCAATGGTCATGGCGCTACCTTTCGGATGGGTATGCGAGCCATCCACCGTGAGGCTGCCCCCGCCGCACGATGGGCGGCCGCGTGATTGCCGGACGTCAGCATAGGCCTCGCCCTCGAATGCCGCAATCGGGTCGCGCGTTTTCGCTCCGGGGCGCGCTGTTCTCGCTGCGATCGCGAGGCAGCCGATCCATAGCGGACTCTGCTGTGCTTCCGGTGGCCTACCGGATCCTTGCCACGATGTTGGGCCGGTTTTTCTCGAGCCAGGCGACGGCCTCGGGTCCATCGACGACACACTCGAATGTTTCCCAGGTCGGGTCCTCCAGGGATTCCGGTTGCAGCCGCTTGGCCGCATACTCGACGAGGTCGTGCAGGCGTTCGTACCCGCGTCGGCGCTCGAGGGAATCCGCAATCGCCGTGCTGGTCCAGCCTTGTTGGGCCAGATCGATAATGCTCGGAGCATCAGCCTCGCTGAACCACGGTGTGGCATCGAACTCGATGCAGCGGACGTTGTCGGCGGTATGGCAAGTGGCGTGGATCATTGGATTCCTCCATTCACGACTGCATCCTGCGCTGTCACTGCACTTTTCACCTCGCTGCCTCGCATGCTCTCAGGCTTTGACCAGATCCCCCAGCAGGTTCGCCGCCACCGTCAGCTTGGCGAGTGTCAGGCCGCTGGCGGCAATTTCCTCGACCGAGCGGCGGATTCGCGTCGCTTCGGGGTGAGCCGCGAGCCATGTCTCGACGGCCGCGTGGCCGGACCGGCCGGTTGCCAGCATATCTGCGGCCAGCCTTCTTTCGGCGCCGGCGATCTGCTCAACGGCGCGATCGATCGCCATACGCTCGAAATAATCGTTCGCCGGCACGCTGCGTGCGGCGGCGATGATGCGGTCGAGGCGGAAATTCGCCTCGGCGGCGAAAAAGGTTGCGGCGGCATCGCCGATGGCGCGGGCGGTGCGCTCGGCGATCGTCACGATATCGGGTGCCGCGATCAGCGCGTCGAGATCGGCGAGCTCGCCGGCGAGGCCGGCCGGGACGCCGGCATCGGTGAGTTCCTGGCGCCGCTTGCCGCGCGCGGCGTGCAGGTCCGGCGGCAGGGTGGTGTCGAGGGAGCCCGCGATCTCGCGGACACCCGGGCCAAAACGTCCGATCACCGCCTCGAGGCCGTCCTTGAAATCGACATTGCGCACGTACCAGACCATGCGGGAAATCAGGAGGTCCTGGACCGTCGCGTAGAGGCCGAGCTGCAACTGCCCATCGATGCGGGCATCGAGCGCGTCGATCGCGTCATTGAGCCGCCTCAGCTCGTAGATCGCGTCCACCGCCACCTGGGCCATGACGATGGTCGGGATATCGGCGTCGGTCTCGTCGGTCAGGCGCACGATGCAGGCCGGCCCACCGCGGTTGATCACTGCATTGGCGAGACTGGTTGCGATGATCTCGCGACGGAGGCGATGGAGTTCGACCGCGGCCGGGAATTTGTCGACAACCGCGCGCGGAAAATACAGCGACAGTCTGCGGGCGAGATAGGGATCGTCAGGCACGCCGGTCAGCAGCAGGTCGTCGTAGAGGGTCAACTTGGCGTAGGCGAGCAGCACGGCAAGCTCGGGCCGGGTCAGGAACTGGCCGCGCCGTGTGCGCTCGGCGAGCACGGCGTCGTCGGGCAGGAACTCCACCGCGCGGCTGAGCAAGCCGCGCTGTTCGAGCGACTGCATCAGGCGGGTGAGGAAGCCGGTTTCGGCCACGCCCTTGCGCTCGGCGAGCGAGAGCGCCAACGTTTGCAGATAGTTGTTGCGCAGCACCAGCGCGCCGACCTCGTCGGTCATCGTCGCGAGCAGGCTGTTGCGGTCGGCGGGACTGAGGCGTCCCTCGCGCTCGGGGCGCGCCAGCGCGATCTTGATGTTGACCTCGACGTCGGACGTATTGACGCCGGCCGAATTGTCGATGGCATCGGTGTTGAGCTTGACGCCCTTCTGCGCCGCTTCAATGCGGCCGCGCTGGGTGACGCCGAGGTTGGCCCCTTCGCCGATCACCCGGGCACGCACATCGCCACCCGTGATGCGGATCGGATCATTGGCGCGGTCCCCGACCTGATCGTCGCTTTCCCCGAAGGAGCGGACATAGGTGCCGATGCCGCCAAACCACAAGAGGTCCGCGCGAGCCTTCAGGATTGCCGTCATCACCTCGAAAGGCGTGGCTTGCGGCTTGTCCAGATCGAGCAGGGTGCGCATTTCCGGAGTGAGCGGGATCGCCTTGAGCTGGCGTGAGAACACGCCGCCGCCCTGCGAGATCAGCGACTTGTCGTAGTCCTGCCAGCTCGATCGCGGCAGGTCGAACAGGCGCTTGCGTTCGGCCAGGCTGACGGCCGGATCGGGCGAGGGATCGATGAAGATGTCGCGATGATCAAAGGCCGCCACAAGCCTTGTTGCCGGCGAGAGCAGCATGCCGTTGCCGAAAACGTCGCCAGACATGTCGCCGACGCCGACCGCAGTGAACGGCATGGTCTGGATGTCGGTGCCGAGCTCGCGGAAGTGGCGCTTGACCGCCTCCCAGGCGCCGCGCGCCGTGATCCCCATCTTCTTGTGGTCGTAGCCCTGGCTGCCGCCGGATGCGAAGGCATCGCCGAGCCAATGGTCCTTCTCGGCCGAGATCGCGTTGGCGATGTCGGAGAAGGTGGCGGTGCCCTTGTCGGCGGCGACGACGAGGTAGGGGTCGTCGCCGTCGTGACGCATCGTCGAGTCGGGCGGCACGACGACATCGCCTTCGAGATTGTCGGTGAGTTCGAGCAGCGAGCGAACGAAGATGCGGTAGGCTTCGGTGCCCTCCGTGAGCCAGGCGTCGCGATTGGAAGGCGACGGCAGGCGCTTCGGCACGAAGCCGCCCTTGGCGCCGACCGGCACGATCACAGCGTTCTTGACCTGCTGGGCTTTGACCAGGCCGAGGATCTCGGTACGGAAATCCTGCGGCCGGTCCGACCAGCGCAATCCGCCCCGCGCCACCTTGCCGAAACGCAGGTGAATGCCTTCGACACGGGGCGAATAAACAAAGATCTCGTAGAGCGGTCGGGGAGGTGGCAGGTCCTCGATCCGGCGCGCGTCGAACTTGAAGGAGATCACTGGCCGCGGATGTCCGTCCAGGCCGACCTGCCACAAATTGGTGCGGATGGCCGACTGCACGAGGTTGGTGAAACGGCGCAGGATGCGGTCTTCATCGAGCGAGGCGACGGATTTGAGCTGCTCCTCGATCTCGGCAAGGAGCGCCGCCTCGCGTGCCGAACGCTCGCGATCCGTCAGGGCGAGGCGCGGATCGAGGCGGGTCTGGAACAGCGCGACCAGGTTGGCCGTGATCGCGGCGTTCTTGCGCAGGGTCTCCCACATGTAATCCTGGGTGAACGGAGCGCGGATCTGGTGCAGATAGCGCGACAGCGCCCGGATGGTCGAGACTTCGCGCCAGCCTAGAGCTGTGCGCAGGATCAGGGCGTTGTATCCATCGGATTCGGCGCGATCGGTGACCACCGCCATGATCGAGGCTTCCAGGCGATGGCTGAGTTCCGGGGTGATCTCGATGGGCTGGCCGTCACTGGTCTCGATCGTCATATCGTGCAGCCAGATCGGCTCCGGCCGGTTACCCGGGACGATCTGATAGGTGCGTTCGTCGACCACGCGCAGGCCGTGATTCTCGATCACCGGCACGCGGTAAGACAATGACAGCGGTGCGGCGTCGGAAAAGACCTTCAGGCCGAGGTGCTTGGGATCGTGCTCCTCGGAGCGGTGAACCGAAATCGTGACCGGGCGAGCCGGCGTCAGCCTTTCGATGGTGGCGATATCGGCGACTGCCTGTTCCGCGCTGAAAATTTCGGTATAGCCACCGGCAAAGGCTCGGGCATAACGATTGGTGAGCATGCGCGCCCGCATGCCATCGGTCGTCGCAGTGAGCGCGGCCTTCAGCTTGTCGACCCAGGTCGCGGCAATCGCGCTGATGCCGCCTTCGAGCGTGGCGACCTCGACGACAGGCGTTTTGCCTTCATAGCGCCCGATGATGAAATGGACGCGCGCAAGCGCGCCTTCGGGGAATGATACGTAGGAGGCGGACAGGGTCCCCTTGTAAGCCTGCGCCAGGAAGGCTCCGACGCGCGTGCGGACGTCGGTGTCGTATTTGTCGCGCGGAATGAAGGTGAGGATGGAGACGAAGCGGTCGAACTTGTCGACCCGCGCCAGCGCCCGGACGCGCGGGCGCTCATAGAGGATCAGGATCTCGATGACGAAATTGTAGAGCGTGTCGACGTCGATCTGGAACAGCTCGTCACGCGGATAGTCTTCGAGAATATGCATCAGCGCCTTGCCGGAATGACCGTTCGGGTCGAAGCCTGCGCGCTGCAGCACCCGCGACACCTTGTGGCGCACATAAGGGATCTGCCGTACCGAGCGGGTATAGGCGCCCGAGGTAAAAAGACCGACGACGCGCAACTCGCCTTCGAGCCGGCCGTCGGGCGAATAGAGCTTGATGCCCACATAATCCATCCGGATGCGGCGATGGACGCGGCTGGAGACATTCGCCTTGATGACGATCAGCAGGGTCGGCTCGTGCATGAACTCGCGAATTTCCGGCGTCATCACCACCATTTCGGCGCCGCGGCGCAGGACCTTCACGGCGGGATCGCGCAGGATGCCGAGGCCTTCGCCGGTCGTAATGTCGTCCGACGCGTCGCTGTCGGGCGAGAAGCGATATTCGCGCACGCCGAGGAAGGTGAAATTGTCCGCGCAGAGCCATTGCAGGAACTGATTGGCTTCGGCGACCTCGTCGATCGGCAGCGGCGGCGGATTGGACGAGAACGTCCTGATCGCTTCCTCGACGCGGTCTCGCATCGCGCGCCAGTCGGCGACGCAGGCGCGGACATCGCTCAACGTCCTGGTGAGGCCGTCGATCAGCCTCGCGCGGTCGGCATCGGCGTCCAGGCGCGTGATGTGGAGATGAATGAGGCTCTCGCGCGCGCCCCTTGCTCCCTCCGGCAGCGCCTCGCCGTAGAGACGCAGGAGCCTGCCCTCATCGTCGCGCTCCACGGCGATGATCGGGTGAGCGACAAGGGTGACTTCGATGCCCTGCTCGGCGAGCTCCGCCATGGTGGAATCGAACAGGAAGGGCATGTTGTCGTTGAGAATCTCGAGCACGGAAATCTCGCGCCCGTTCGGCAATGTCGGGTTGACGACGCGGATGTCGGCGCTGCCGGCCGTGCGCTGCTGCACGTGCTCCCAGGCCTGCTCCGCCAGGAGGGCAAGCGAGGCGGCGTCGTAATTGGCGAGATCCTCGATGTTTGTGTAGCCGAACAAAGGCTCGGCAAAGGCCCGGGGGCTCTTGCCCGCCGGCACGCTGCCTGCTGCATCGCGGATGAGGGTCGCCCGGGCCTTGTCGTCACGCCACGCCATAATGTCCTCCATTTGCCGCGCCGTCGGACCGTAGCCGCGATCATCAGCTTGATTCTGGAGTGCATCTCTTCGGGCGCCGCGATCGCGTGTTACGCGAGTTTCTCGGTGCCGAAGCTTCGACGGCTTGCGACGACAATACTACCATCCCGGGAGCGAAAGACGCACGCTGTTGTGAGGCGCTGGACTCCGGACGACAGCGGGTGAGGCCGAGGTCGGCCCCGACAGCCGTCGAACCATTCGGGCAGTAAGAAATCACAAGCAATTTCAAGTGCGTATGAGTTCGAACCGTTTGCCTCCTATTGGCGACCAAAGAACCATGAATGAGATGCAGGCGGGCCGCCAGGCATCGCCGATCCCAAGCCGGGTATGCGAGACATCCCATGATGCGAATTCTGTGCAGTGCACTCGTGACTCTGGCCTTCGCGTCGAGCGTCTCGCTGGCGGCGATGCCCGCGGCGGCCGACGATTTCGAGAGCTGCGGAAAGGCGTCCGGCGACCAGGCCATCGCGGCGTGCACGCGCGCAATCGATTCTGGTCGATATGACGGCCCTGAGCTTGCCTTGCTGTTCAACAATCGATGCCTGGCGTGGGCCGAGAAGCAGGACGGCGACAAGGCCATTGAAGATTGCAGCCGGGCTATCCGGCTCAACCCGAACGATGCGACGGCGTTCTCCAATCGCGCCGTCGCCTATCAGCTCAAAGGGCAGCACGACCGCGCCATCGAGGATTTCAGCCAGCCGATCCGGCTTGAGCCGAACTCCGCGAATGCGTTCAACAATCGCGGCGTCGCCTATCTGCGCAGCGGCCAATATGACCGGTCCATCGCGGATTTTGACCAGGCGATCCGGATTGACCCGCACTCTGCCATGGCGTTCAGCAATCGCGGCAATGCCTATCAGTTCAAAGGCCAGTACGACCGCGCCATCGCGGACTACGACCGGGCGATCCGGGTCGACCCGGACTACGTCATGGCGTTCTACAATCGGGGCGAATCATGGGAACGGAAGCATGATCTGCAACGCGCGTTGGCGGACTTCAGGAAGTACGCCGAACGGGCCCCGTTCGATTCCGATGGCCCAAAGGCAGTCGAGCGTGTCGCACAGCGCTTGAAGGGCCGGTGACCATGAGGCGTCGCGCAGGATCGCAGTCCGCCGCTGGTTGTGCGGCCCGATCGCTCGTGCGACTTCTGTTTCCTGGCGCCACAGCGAAGCAATAAGTTGTCTCATGCCCACCATCGCTCGTCTGATCTCCCGTCTCGTTCTGCTTCTTGCATTGGCGACCGTCCCGCTGCTTCCCGCGCGCGCGGCTGAAAGCTGCCCGTTCATCACCGCGCAGGAGCTCGCCGGCGCGATGCCCGCGCTCAAATGGTCGCTGATCTCAAATCAGGACGGCCGCGGCTGTATCTACCAGGCCGGGCGCGGCGACACGATGATGCTGAGCGTGTTCCGCAATCCCGACCAGGACCGCGCCAAGGAGCTATACGCGACCTTCGTCAAGACGCTCAGTGAGCGCATGCCGCTGAACGCCGCGTCAGGGATCGGCGAGGAAGGCCAGGGCGGGACGTCCGCCGCCGGTGCGGAGCGCCAGGAGGCCTCGGTCGTCGCCCTGTCCGGCGACTACATCCTGCAGATCAGCGTCTATCCGACCGGCCGGCGTGCCGACGGCGCGCTGCTCGGCCCGATCGCCGAAGCCGCGCGCATTGCCATCGCCAAGGTGGGCAAGAGCAGCGAGCGGTTCGGCAATTGCGAGTGGTTCACGGCCGCGGATGCCGACGGCTTTCTCGACAACAGCACGCTGACGGTCCAGCGCACCGGCGCGGGCAGCTGCATGATGTTCGATCGCGAGGCCAACACCATGACCGCTGCGGTGATCACGATGTCGCGCGACACCGTCATCGGCATGATGAAGCGCGCAAGTCCCTGCAAGCACGTGGCGATCCCCGGGCTCGGCAGCGAAGCGTTCGGCGAGCATTCCTGCACCAAGGGCAATGGCAACGCCGTCACCATCTACGTCTGGAAGAACGGCAAGCAGGCTTCGATCGTATTCGCGCCGGTCAAGCCGCATCCCGAGTCCGGCTCGGTCGAGCGCCTGAAGACGGTCGCCGCGCGCGTTTATGGGAAGATGTAGTCGGCGCCGCGTGGCATTGCTGGCGACAAGCCAAGGGCTGAGGTCCGGAGCAACGTCTCGGATCACCGCTTTTCTGCGGCGCCATCCTGGTCAAGCGGCACTCCAGGAATCGCAGCGTCGACAAATTCTTGCGGCGGCTGATATCCGTGCGCGACAACATAGTGGAGTATGAGAACCGGAGCCACATAGATTGTCCCGTTTGCCGCTGTAATGCGAATCTCGCCATTCCCGGTTGTTCCTGGCAACGGGTCGAGCATCGGGATTCCGCCGGGGGACAGCGTCGTCGGTGGAGGCGGGCAGAATTCGCACAAATGCGAGCCTCGATAGAGATTTACCGGAGAGCCGACCAGCCGTTCGAGCGCGATAACTAGTCGTTCGTCAGGGGCGCAGCTTGAAACAGGATGAGTCGCAGAGAGCCAGCCCACATTCAGCACGTTTGCCTGCGGCTCTGTTCGTCCATACTCGTAGGGCGTGAGGTCGGGAAAGTACACTGATCGAGCCGATCTCGTCTCTCTTTGCTCACCAGTTCAGATTGGCTGAACGGCATTGCTACAGGTCGAAAATTGCTCTGCGGCGGTTGCTCCACCCATCTCGGTCCGTCTCTGACGATGTCGATACCTTTATCCTTGCTGATCTTCTGGCGCGACGCAACGGGCCATCAAGCCACTCCCGGCGTAGGCTATCGTAGGGCTGCAGCGGAGACATGGTGTCGCCGGATCGCTTGAGCGGTCGTTGCGTCATGGCACCACGGCGAAGCGGGGGTGCCCTCTTCATCGGCGCCGCGGCGCGCCATTCGGGCCGAAGATGCCTTCCCGTCTCCGGAGATTCCGGTTCACGCCCGCCGGCACCGCCGCCGGCTTCACCGGCCCGCCAGCACCTCCTTGCACTTGGCCGCGAAGGCGTTGAGGTACGATCCGATCTCGCTCGCCAGCGCATCGGAGCGATCGACATTCTGCAGACTCATGTTGAGCGCGTAGACCGGAAGCCCGTCCAGCACGATCGGCGTCGCGACGGCGAGAACGGCGGGCTGCCATGACACCGCGCAATAGCCGTCGCGCTCGACGGAGGCGATCGACCGCCTGACATCAATCAGCAGCGCCTTGGTGGCAGCAGCGCTGCGCCGCCTGAAAAGTTTCAGCAATCGCTCGCGCTCGGCCACGGCAATGCCGGCGAGGTAGGCGCGGCCGAGCGAGGTCAGCTCCATCGGCACCTGCTGGCCGGCGACCACGTTGCGCAACGCCGCGCGCGGGCTGTAGCGGATCGATTCGAGATAGACCATCATGGTGCGATCCGCGGTAGCTAACCCGACATTCAGCCGGCGCTTCGCCGATTCCGCGCGCATCATCGGGCCGATGGCGTTGAGCACGGGTGATCCCGTCCGCATGGCGTGGCCGATGCTGATGACGGATGCGGCAAGGCGATAGGTCCGCTCGAGGCGGACCTCGTCGAGCATCCCGGAATTGACCAGCGACCGCGTCAGCCGGCTCACCGTCGATCGCGGCAATCCGGTTCGCTCCGCGATCTCGCCGTTGCCGAGCGTGTCGACGCCCGGCCGGAACGCCCTGAGGATCTCGATGCCCCTTTCGAGCGAGCGGTTGCCGTCAACCCCGCCCGCATATCTGCGTGCCTGCGCCAAACCAGCTTCCTCCGCCATTTCCACTAAGTGGAATTAAGGGGATGTTTGCACGGGTGCAAGCCGCTATACGCATCGGGAAACAAGAATGCCCGGCTGCGCGCGGCTCGACGAGGAAACGGCACCGCCTGAAATCGGCATTCGAAAGCCCGTGCGGATCGCCCCCGCGGTGATCGATTTGGCGCCAACCTGGGAGTTGCCATGTCCTATCAGCTCATCGAATTTTCCGTCGAAGACGGCGTCGCGACGATAGCGTTCAACCGCCCGGAACGGCGCAACGCCATGAGCGACGAGATGCGCACCGAGTTCGCGAGCGCGCTCGAAACCGTGACCCGCGACAAGGCGATCAAGGCCCTGGTGCTGACCGGGCGCGGCAACGCCTTCTGCGCCGGCGGCGACATCAGCGGAATGAAGCGCCGGCTCGCGGCGCCGCAGGGCGAGGTCGCCTTCAACGGCTGGAGCCGCCAGCAGGGCGTGCATCACGTGCAAACGCTGCTGCTGGGCCTGTCGAAGCCTGTGATCGCCGCCGTCAACGGCGCCGCCGCGGGCCTCGGTGCCGACACCGCGCTCGCCTGCGACTTCGTCATGGGCACTGAACGATCGAAATTCACCTGGTCCTACATCAAGCGCGGCTTGATCCCCGATGGCGGCGGGCTGTATTTCCTGCCGCGCCGGGTCGGGCTTCCCAGGGCCAAGGAGCTGATCTTCACCGGACGCGTCGTCGAGGCCGACGAGGCGGTCGCGCTCGGCATCGTCGATCGCAAGGTGGCGGCGGCCGACCTTCTCTCGGCCGCGCAGGCCTGGGCCTCCGAACTGGCGCAGGGGTCCCCCACGGCGCTGGCGCTCAGCAAGAAGATCCTGAACGAGACGTTCGAGCACTCCGCGCACGACATCTTCAATCTCGGCAGCCAGGCGCAGGCCATCTGCTACACCAGCGCGGAACATCGCGACGCCGTGACGGCGTTCCTCGCGCAATCCGCGTCGAAGGATTGAGCGATGAGCGCGATCGAACGCCTGATCCGGCCGCGCAGCATCGCCGTCATCGGCGCATCCGCCGACCCCGGCAAGACGTCGGGACGGCCTATCTCCTATCTGCAGAAGCACGGCTTCACCGGCAAGATCTATCCCGTCAATCCCAAGGTCGCCGAGATCGGCGGTCTGAAATGCTACGCCGACATCGCTTCGCTGCCTGACGTGCCCGATGTCGGCATTGTCCTGCTCGGCGCCGAGCGTGCCCACGTCGCGGTGCGCGAATTGGCCGAGCGCGGGACTGCGGCGGCGATCGTTCTCGCCAGCGGCTTCACCGAGACCGGGCCGGAAGGCGCCGCGCGCCAGCAGCAGCTCATGCAGGCCGCCGGATCCATGCGTCTGCTCGGGCCGAACACGATCGGCCTCGTGAACCTCACCGACAATATCGTGCTGTCCGCGTCCGGCGCGCTGGCGATGGACCACTTTCCGGCCGGCCCGATCGGGCTGGTGTCGCAAAGCGGCGGCATTCTTGGCGCCATGTTGTCGCGCGCGGCGGCGCGTGGGGTGGGCCTGTCCAAGCTGGTATCGACCAGCAACGAGGCCGATCTCGAACTCGCCGACGTCATCGACTTTCTCGCCGACGACGACGCGACCAAAGTCATTGCGCTCTATATCGAGGCGATCCGCAATCCCCTTCGCTTCCGCGAAGCGGTGCGCAGGGCGCGCCGTGCCGGCAAACCGGTTGTCGCCTTCAAGATCGGGCGATCGGAGGCAGGTGCGAAGGCGGCCGTCTCGCACACGGGCGCGCTGGCGGGCTCCGACCGCATGTATGACGCCTTGTTTAGGCAGCTCGGCGTGATCCGCGCGAAAACGTTCGAGGACTTGCTCGACATTCCCGCAGCCCTCGCGGCCGGGCGGAAGCTCGGCGGAAAGCGTGTGGCGATCCTCACCTCGACCGGGGGGGCCGGCACCATCGTGTCCGACAGCCTCGGCGTCGCAGGCTTTGCAACCCCCGCCCCCGATGCGGAGACCGCCGCACAACTGCGTGCCTTGCAGTCGGGATCGCAGGCCATGCTCGATCGCAATCCGATCGACGTGACCCTGGCCGGCCTGCAGCCGGATCTGCTGCGCGCCGCGATCCGCACCCTGCTCGCAAGTCCCTCCTACGATGCGCTGGTCGTCATTGCCGGTTCGTCAGCGGTGGGATCGCCGGCTTTGTGGGCCGATGCCATCCACGACTGCCTGCCGCTCAGCGACAAGCCGGTCATGGCCTATGTCAGTCCCCACGCACCCGACGTGGTCTCCGTCCTCACCCGGCGGGGTGTCCCGGCCTACACGTCCGCCGAAAGCTGCGCCGCCGCGCTCGACGGACTCTTGCGGGCGCGAATGCCGGAACAGGCCGAGGCACCGGCCGCGATCGGGACGACGGTCGATATCGGCGACCTCCCGGCGGGATCGCTGGATGAAGCCCAGGCCAAAACGCTGTTCGCCCGCTTCGGCATTCCCATTGCTGCGGAGAAGGTGGTCGCAACGGCAGGCGAAGCGGAGCAGGCCGCGCGCGACTTCGGCGGCCGGGTCGTGCTCAAGATTCTCTCGCGCGAGATCGCGCACAAGAGCGATGTCGGCGGCGTCGCGGTGGGCCTGACAGCCGAGACGATCGGTGCGCGCGTGGCGGCGATGACGGAAGAGGTCGAGGCCAGGACCGGGAAGCGGCCCGATCAATTCCTGGTTCAGGAGATGGTCTCAGGCGGCGTCGAGATGATCCTCGGGATGTATCGCGACCCCTTGGGTACCGCGATCCTGCTCGGCATGGGCGGGGTCACCGCCGAACTGTTCAAGGACACGACGATGCGCCTTCTTCCACCGGAGGGCGGTCTTGGCCTCGCCGACGCTCGCGCGATGGCGCGCGATCTCGTCACATGGCCGCTGCTGGACGGCTTTCGCGGCCGGCCGACATGCGATGTCGAGGCGCTCGCCGTCGCGATCGTCGATTTCTCGCGCATGGTTGCGCAACTCGGCGACCGCCTCGCTGAAGCCGAAATCAATCCGGTGTTCGTGCTGTCGGCGGGCCAGGGCGTGAAGGCTGCCGACGGATTGGTCGTTCTCAATGTCTGAACAGAATCGCATGGAGCTCCAGATGGCCATTGGCGACATCATCAATCATCACAGCGCTCGCAAGAAGGGTTTTGCCGCACGGCGCCGGCTGAGCCTCGCCATCCTCGCCTGTGCGGTGGTTGCGGGCCTTGGACCTACGCCGGCGCGGGCCGAGTATCCCGAGAAGATCATCAAGATCGTGGTGCCCTTCGCTGCAGGCGGCGGGACCGATATCATCGCGCGAACGACGGCGCAGGAAATCCAGACCGACCTCGGCAAATCCGTCATCATCGAGAACAAGCCGGGTGCCGGCACCATCATCGGCACCCAGACGGTCGCGACGAGCGATCCAGACGGCTATTCGCTGCTAATGGCGACCTTCGCGCATGCGGTCAACCCGAGCCTGTACAACAAGCTGCCGTTCGATCCGCACAAGGATTTCGCGGCGGTCTCGCTCATCGCGCGCTCCTTCAATATCGTCGTCGTCAACCCGGCATCGAAGATCAACTCGATTGCTGATCTGATTGCCGAAGCGAAAGCTAATCCGGGCAAGCTCAATTTCGGCACGTTCGGCACCGGCACATCGGCGCATCTCGCCGGCGAGCTGTTCAATGCCATGGCGAAGGTCAAGATGACGGCGGTGCCCTATAAGGGCGCGGCGCCTGCGATCAGCGATCTTCTCGGCGGGCAGATCGACGTGATGTTCACCACCGTCGCCAGCGCGGCCTCGCTGGTGGCTGCGGGGCAGCTCCGGGCGCTGGCAGTCACGTCCACCGAGCGTTCGGCTGCCTTCCCGCAATTGCCTGCTGTCGCCGAGGCCGGGGTGCCCGGCTACGCCGCCGAATCCTGGTACGGATTGTACGCTCCGGCCAAGACGCCCGCTCCGGTGATCGCGCGCCTCAATCAGGCGGTCGCGAAGGCCGTCAAGTCCGGCGGCTTCAAGCAGCTCGAGGCCAACGAAGGCCTCATCATGGTCGGCAGCGCCCCCGAAGAGCTCGACCGCTATGTCGCCCAGGAGGAGGAGCGCTGGCGCAAGCTGGTCAAGGACGCCAACATCGAGGTGCAATAGCGCGCATCGGCGTCGCCCATGTCGGGTCATTGATCTGAAACAACCAAGGCCCTCGGCGAAAGTGCTAGGGTTGAGTCGCGGTTCACGACGCAAGGCCCTTAGGGCCCCAAGACAGCGCGTGATGGAATCCGAGGGCTCAATGGGACGACTGCTGAATATCGTTACGCCACTGCATGCTGCGACCAAGCGCGACTACATGGGGCGCATGAACGACGACAAGATCGGCTGCTCGCTGAAGGCGCGGGAATACGAGGTCGATTACTGGGACGGCGACCGCCGCTTCGGCTATGGCGGCTACCGCTTCATCGAGGGGCGCTGGGCCCCGGTCGCCAGGGCGCTGATCGAGACCTATGGCCTCAAGGACGGGTCCAGCGTGCTCGACGTCGGCTGCGGCAAGGGCTTCCTGCTGTACGAGATGCAGAAGATCCTGCCGGGCCTGAAGGTCGTCGGCTTCGACATCTCCAGGCACGGTCTTGCCAATGCGCACGAGCAGGTGAAGCCGTATCTGTTCAACTATCGCGCCCAGGACGTCTATCCCTATGGCGACGGCAGTTTCGACCTCGTCATCTCGCTCGGTACGCTGCACAATCTCAGGCTCTACGAGCTCGATGCGGCGTTGAAGGAGATCGAGCGGGTCGGCAAGAACAAATACGTCATGGTCGAAGGCTACCGGAACGTCGCCGAGCTGCACAATCTCGAATGCTGGGCGCTGACGGCGGAGTCCATCCTGCACACCTCGGAATGGATCTGGCTGTACGGAAAGCTCGGCTACACCGGCGATTACGAATTCATCTATTTCGAGTGACCGGACGCTCCCCATGGATATCAAGACTGCGAAGGCTGCGATTCTCGTCGAATCGGGCAAGCCGCTGATCGTCGACGAGATCAATCTGCCCGACACCCTCGAGCACGGCCAGGTGCTGGTCCACGTGCACACGTCGGGGATCTGCGGTGCGCAGATCAACGAGATCGACGCCGTCAAGGGCGTCGGCAAGTTCCTGCCGCACCTCTTGGGGCACGAGGCGCTCGCGACCGTCGTCGACACCGGGCCCGGCGTCGTCTCCTGCAAGCCGGGCGACACCGTCGTCATGCACTGGCGGCCGGGCAAGGGCATCCAGTCGAATACGCCGGTCTATTCCTGGCGTGGCAAGCGCCTCAACGCCGGCTGGGTGACCACCTTCAACGAATATGCCGTGGTGTCGGAGAACCGCGTCACGCCGGTGCCGGCCTCGATCGATCGCACCAGCGCGCCGCTGCTCGGCTGCGCGGTGACGACCGCGCTCGGCGTCGTCAACAACGATGCGCAGATCGCCATCGGTGAAGCCGTCGTCGTGTTCGGCGTCGGCGGCGTCGGGTTGAACATCGTGCAATTCGCCGCGATGGTCGGTGCCCATCCGGTCGTCGCGATCGACCGCCTCGACAACAAGCTGGAGATGGCGCGGCAGTTCGGCGTCACCCACACCATCAACTCCGATGCGGTGGAGGATGTCGTTGCCGCGGTTCGCGCCATCGCGGGGGCTGATGGACCCGACAAGGTGGTCGAGACCACCGGCGTCAGGAAGCTGATCGAGCTCGCCTACGAGGTCACCGCCAAGAAGGGTCGCTGCATCCTCGTCGGCGTTCCCCGCGAGAAGGTCGAGATCTACACGCTGCCCCTGCATTTCGAGAAGGTGCTGAAGGGCTCGGAAGGCGGGCAATGCCAGCCGGCGCGCGATATCCCGCGCCTCGTTCGCCTCGACGAGGCCGGCAAGGTCAGCTACCGCGGCATCGTCACCCACGCGTTCGCGCTCGACGACATCAACGACGCGCTGGATCTGATGCGCAGCGGCGAGTCGGGGCGGATCGTTCTGAACGTCAGCTGAGCGCGAAATGCGCTGGGTTCAGCGCAATCCCTGTTCGTCGATCAGGATGCGGTGGATCTCGATGCGCTCCGGCAGCTCGATCAGGAATTCCGGATCGCGCGCGAGATGATGGACCTTGCTCGGCTCGCCCTTGGTGAATGCCGACATCGCGTCGATGTCCGCCCAGTAGGAGATGGTGGTGAACCACGTCTCCGCGTCGCGGTCCTCGCGCAATTGCTGCACGCCGAGGGCTGTCTTCATCAGCGGCGGAATGCCCTCGGCTTGCAGATAGGCCTGGTAGGCGTCGGCGATGTCGCGCCGTGTGCGGCCGCGCCAGATGCGCACGATGGTCGGCTTGGTCGGCATATGAACTCCCGTCGATGCGCGAGGGAACGCGAGGGCCGATCGGTGTAGCCGACGCAAAATCCCGGGGCCCGGCATCAGTTCCCGTAGCGGCGCTGCCGTGTTTTGTCGCAGTCGCCGATACCGGTGCTGCGCAGGAACTTCCGCTTTTTCCCGACATTGAACAGGCGGTCCGCAGCCGCGGCCGGTTTGTGCGATGAAGAACTTGTCCAACGCCGCATTTTCCCCCGAGGTGATCGAGCTCATGACCGCCGCACTGGAGGCTGCGGTTGCGACCCTGCCGGAGCCCGTGCATTCCTCGCACGTCAATGCACTCGCCGAATCCATCCTGCGCACGGCCGGCACGGGCGAGCGCGATCCCGCCACCATGCAGCGGATCGCCTTGATGGAATTGCAATTGGCGCCGCGCCACTGATGAGGACGACATGAAGACCATGACTGCCGTGATCTTTGCACTCTGCGCGGCATCGTCCGCTGCCCGGGCGGAGAGCTGGATGACCTACCGGATTGCGGAATCCGGAACGGCCGTCGAGATTCCCACCTCGGTTTTCACCGAGCCGGCCGGAAAGCCGGACGGCTATGGCGAGCGGTTTCGAAATGCCGACGGCAGCGCCGATCTCACCGTGCAGGCCGTTCCCGATCAAGGCCTCTCGCCGGCCGAATTCCTGGCCCGAAAGAATCCTCCGTCCGGCATCGTCTACAAGCGGATCACACCAAAATTCTTCGTGGTCTCCAGCATCAAGCGCGGTGCCATCTGGTACGACCGCTGCAATTTCTCGCAGCGCTACGTTCACTGCGTGCTGATCAATTACCCCGCGGCGGAGAAGCGGCAATGGGACCGCATCGTGACGCGCATCAGCCACAGCCTGAGCGGCGGCTGAACCGGTCGCGAAACAAAAGCTGCCCGACCAGGTCGGGCAGCAGGTGGTGAGGAATTTGGTGGTTGTCTAGCGCGCGGTCGTTGACGTCGTGGACATGGTCGGCTTCGAACCCGGCACATGCGACATCGTCTTGGTCGTCGAGCCGACCTGTTCGCCGGCCTTGACCTGGGTGCGCGTATGCGAGCGGCTGAACGTGCCGCCCTCATGGGCCTGTGCGCGGGCGTTGGAATTCAGCACCGGGCCGTTGCCCTTGTTGGTGCTGACGCCGGTCTGCGCCTTGCCGTTCGCGGCGGCGGCGCTTCCGCCGGCTGCGATCGACGAGCCCGTGCCGCCGGTCGCCGAAGTGGAGGTGCCGCCGGTGCCGACCGTGGAGGCGGAGGTGCCGCCCACCGCGGCCGAGCCGCCCGTGCCTCCCGTCATGCTCTTCTGCGCAAGTGCTGGTGAAGCGGCGGCGAGCAGAAGCGCGACCGCCGAGGTCGTGACAAGCGTTCTCATGTTTCAATCCTCTGTGTTGATGACGATGCGTTCCGGTGGCTAGGGCGACGAGGTCGAGATCGTGCAGCCGTTGACGGTGATGGTGCTGGCACTGGCACTGGTGGAGCCAGGCCCGCCCGCCGTCGACGACGAGCTCGAGACGTTGCCGCCGCCCGCCTGCACATGCACAGACGATCCGCCCGCCGAGCTCGAGCTCGAAAGCGAGCCGCTCGAGGCGGTCGATCCCGTCGTGCCCGAGCTCGATGCGCCGGCTGCGGAGATGCTGCCGTCTGCATGTTTCTCGACGGTGACCTTGCAGGTCTCGCCCGATGCCGTCTTGCCGGTCTTTTCCATGGTAGCCGCCTGAGCTGCGCTGCTCATCAAGGCCAGCGCTGCGATCGCAATGATGGGTCTGTTCATGCGAGTTCTCCTTCAACAAGGACGAAGGAGCGGCATCGCTGCCGCTCCCCGGTCAAGGCATTAGTCCTTGTCCTTCTTCATCTCGCCCTTGTGGTGGCCTTTGCCTTTCTCCATGCCCATGTCGCTGGCATGGCCCGCAGACGAGCCGGCCGCGCCCACGGTCGAGCCGCTCTTGCCGCCGCCTGCCGACGATCCGCCGGTGCCGACCGTCGATGCGGAGTTGGAACCGCTGCCCGCGGCGGAGCCGCCGGTGCCGACACTGGACGAGCTCTTGCCGCCGCCCGCCGACGAGCCACCGGTGCCGAGCGTCGAAGCCGAGCCGCTGCCCGAACCGCTGCCGGCCGCCGAGCCACCGGTACCCACAGTCGAGCTGCTGGTGCCGCCGCCCGCCGACGATCCGCCGGTGCCGAGCGTCGAAGCCGAGCCCGATCCGCTGCCCGTGCCGGAGGAAGAGCCGCCGGTGCCAACTGTCGAACTGCTGGTGCCGCCGCCGGCCGAAGAGCCGCCCGTACCGACCGTCGAGCTCGATTGCGCAACGGCGAGCGCCGTACCGGCCAGCAGCGCAGCTGCAGCCGCAGAAAGCTTCAGGATCCTCATGTCCATCTCCTACAGGTTTTTCAAAATCGCCAGATCAGGCACGGGATAAATATGCAAATGGTCAAACGTTCCTGCGGTGGATGCGTCGATGCGATGCGCGAAATCTCAGGCGCGAAGTTCCGCAACCGGAGCAGACGATGCGTTCATTTGCTGTTCATGCGTCATGGGCCGCACGAGACCATGCAGGCCTTGCAGCGTCACGAGGCCTGATCCGGTTGTGCGGCCGCGGTCTTGCATGACGATGCAACTTCGGCGAGAATGATATCGATATTGCTCTATCGGCCGCGGATTTTTTTATGGATGGCCTTTTCATTGTCGACGATAGTTTTGAGCTGTTGTGCAGGGGCTCGGCGATAGGCGGTCGGCGCCATCTTGATGAGCGCGCAGTTGCCGAGCTGAAGGAATTTGCCCTCCGCTATGCGCGGCTCCTTGAGACATCGAATCCCACTGCGGGCCTGCTCAAGCTTGGACAAGAGCTGTTTCGCTGGCTCGACGGTGACCTCGGGGAATTGACCGGGCTGCTGCAACAGACGCTTCGCCCTGTTCGATTTGAAATAAACGCCGCGCGCATTGCCCCGACGCAGGCCGAATGGGCGCTGCTGCGCGCACCGTGGGAACTTCTGGCGAACAACGACGGCTTTCTCGCGAGCGACGTCGAGCTGGGCTACAGCCCCTTGCGACGACTCGGCCGGAAGACTGCTCCTCCCGCACTCGGCAGGCATCGCCTTGGTCTGGTGTTCATGGCGGCATCGCCGCATGGAGCGGCGGATCTCGAATACGAGGCCGAAGAAATTGCCATCATGGAAGCGGTGGGCTCCACCAGGCTCGACCTGCTGGTGGAAGAGAGCGGCAATGCGGAGGAGCTGGCGGAGCGGCTGAACGACTACGAGGCGATGCAGGTTTTGCATCTGTCCTGTCACGGCGACAACGACTGGCAGGATGGGCCCGATCAAACACCGAAGCCGATTCTGCTGCTGGAGACGCTGGAGGGCGAGGAACAGCCGACCGGTGCCGACGAGTTGATCGCTGCTCTGCGTGCGCATCAGCCGCGGCTGGTATTCCTGTCCGCCTGCATGACCGCGGCGGCCGGCGGCGCGGGCGTACCGGGCGGAAGGGACGGATCGACGGGGCGCCGCGGCGGCGTGGCGCATTCACTGGCCGAAGCCCTGGTCAGTGCGGGTTCGCCTGCGGTGCTCGGCTGGGATGGTTCGGTCGCGGACGCTGCCGCGATCGCGTTTGCCGCGAAGCTCTATGATCTTCTGGAGGGGCGGCAGGATCTGGCCGATGCCGTGGCAGCCGCGCGTCGCGAGCTGCTCAACGCTTCCGAACCGGCGCTGCAGGAGGACTGGCATCTGGCCCGGCTGTGGCTGGGGCCGCAAGGCGGCGGTCCGATCGTCGGCGGCACGATACGCCGCAAGATGATGCCGGCCACCCATGGCCACAAGGAATTCCTGATCAAGGAGCGCCAGAAGGTGCCGGTGGCGTCGCACGAAATGTTCGTGGGCCGGCGGACGGAGCTTCAGCAGGCGTTGCGGGCGCTGCGCGATGGCGAGCATAGCGGGGTCTTGCTGCACGGCATGGGACGGCTCGGCAAATCAAGCCTGGCCTTCAGGATCGCCAACCGGCGGCGCGACCTGCGCTTGGCAGTCGTATTCGAGCATTATGGTGCACGCGATGTGCTGGGGGCGCTGACGGAAGCCCTGAAGGAGAACCGGGCCGCGCGCGAGCTGTTGCGCCAGGGCACGGAGTTGGTGAGTCAAAGCCCTGACCGGCTGGAGGAGGTGCTGGTCGATCTCCTGCGTGGCCCTTGCGGCGAGATGGAAGAGGACGGCACGCCGGTCCTGCTCGTCATCGATGATCTTGAGCGGATCCTCGATGAGGACCCCAAGGGCGGCCGGCACCGGGTCAAGCCGGACTATGCTCCAGTAATGGCCGCCGTGCTGCGCGCCTTCGATTCCGCCACGAATGCCGGCAACAGCCGGCTTCTGATCACCAGCCGCCACCCGTTCACACTGAACGGCCTGGAGGATCGTCTGCTCGAACTGCAACTGTCGCCGTTGTCAGGGGCAGCACAACGCAAGCTCGAGCAGCGCCAGAAAGAGGCGGCGGCCGACGCCGGGTTGACCAGTGACGCTTTCGATGACCGCGAAGCGATGCTGTCGCGGGTGCTTGGCATTGCGCGAGGTAATCCAGGGCTGCAGGACTTGATCGGGCGCAAGCTGGTGCTGTCGGCGAGCGTGTCGGTCCAGCGGGCCGAAAAGGCGTTGGACGAGATGGAGGCGTGGCTAAAGCGGGGCGATCTGCCGTCTGATACAGAGGTTCGTGCGTTTCTGGAGAACCTTGCGGTCGATGCCCTGCTTGATCTCGCTGGCGAGGCCGGCCGAGCCTTTTTGCGCAAGATGACTCTGTTCGACATACCAATCCCGCAAGCTGTCTCGGAGAAGCTCGCAGTCATAGATGGTGTTTCGCTCCAGCACATGCGCGATCTCGGCGTCGTCGACAGGCTTGCCGACCTGGTGGATCATCGGCAGCCTGCATATGCCGTCAATGCGTTGGCACGAGGCCGGCTTCAGCCGCTCACCGATAGAGAGAGCGAGAGGGTTGCTGTTGCCATAGTCCATGATTTGTTTGTCGGCTGGGGTGGTGCAAATGGCGCAGATCGGCGTCCGATACCGTGTGATATGGAACTCATGCGACATGGTCTCTTGGCCGAAGATGGAGAGATTGTTACCTCCTGCGCAGCCTACGTCATATCTGCGATGATGGACGGCCCCGCAGCGGCTGCACTGGATTTGGGGCAAGCATCTATCGCACTTCTGGATGCACAGCATCGCGTTGTGCCTTTGCGGCTGCTAAGCGAAACAGCACGCGCGGCAGCGAGTAGTGGCGCTGGCGCGACCGCGGATATTCTGCTGGAGCGTGGCGTCACGGCGCTCGCGGAGCAGCGCCGTTCAGGCGTGACGGTCGATCCGCTTGCTGCCGGCTTCTTGGTCTATGAGCAGGCCGAGCGTTTGATGACCCGCGGGCAGTTAGACAGAGCACGTGAGCTGTTTGTGGAAGCGGCTCAATATGCTGAGGTCGCCGGTCGGGAAATCAGTGTCATCATTGCTCGTGGAAAGGTTGCCGATATCCTCGCGCGCCGCGGGAGAGGGGACGAGGCTTTGCGCATCTACCGCGACGAGCAGCTTCCTGCCTGTGAGCGTCTGGGCGAGGTGCGACAGCGCGCCATCATCTTGGGGAGAGTAGCCGACATTCTCGTGAGCCGCGGCGAGCTGGACGAGGCATTGCGGATCCGTCGCGAGGAGCAGCTTCCGGTATACGAGCGTGCTGGTGACATGCGTTCGCGCGCGGTCACTTTAGGTAAGATAGCCGACGTTCTTTTTCTTCGTGGTGAACTCGATGAAGCGCTGCGAATTCGCAGCGAAGAGGAGCTTCCTGTCTATGAGCGGTTGGGGGACGTGGTCTCGCGTGCCATCGCTATGGGCAAGATCGCTGACATTCTCCTCATCCGAGGCGGCATTGATGAGGCTTTGCGAATCCATCGCGAGGAGGAGCTTCCGGTCTTCGAGCGACTTGGCGACGTGCGCTCGTATGCCGTCACTTTGGGCAAGATCGCCGACATTCTCGCCGCTCGCGGTGAGCTTGACGAAGCTTTGCGAATCCGACGGGATGAACAGATCCCGGTCTACGAGCGTCTTGGTGATGTGCGCTCGCGTGCGATTGCGTTGGGGAAGGTCGCAACCATCGTCGCTCGACAGGGTGACTTCGGCGCCGCTCGCATGTTGCTATCGGAACGATTGGAAACTAATCGGCAATTGAATGATGCGGATGGAATCGGCTCAACGTTGTGGGATATGGCTCAGCTGGATCTGACCGAGGAGAAGGTCGGTGATGCGATACCACGCATTCTGGAGGCCTATACCATCGTATTGAAGCTCGGTCGGGCCGAAGGAATTGCCGTAGTTGGTAGTCATGTTGGGCAGATCCTCGCCGCAAATGGGCAGCCCAGCGAGGCCCGCGAAGTACTTTCGTATTCCGCCGAGATGTATCGGAGGCTTGGATGCGAAGACGATGCCAACAACGTTGACAACCTCATTGCGCAACTTGGTCTGTCCGGGGGGGCATAATCATTTGAGCCCTCCGAATGGCCGCCGCTTCAATCGAGATGTGCAGAAGCAGCACACCTCACCGCCACCCCAGCGCCGGCGCCACATGCGTCAGGATCGCCTCGATCGCATGCACGCAATAGGCGACGCCGAGCTGGTTCGGGATCGTCAATAGCAGCGTATCCGCTTCCGCAATCGCTTCGTCCTGCCGGAGCTGCTCGATCAGCACGTCCGGCTCCGCCGCATAGCTTCGGCCGAAGATCGCCCTTGTCTGCGGGTCGATGAAGCCGATCTGGTCTTCGCCGCCGCGCTCGCCGCCGAAATAGGCGCGGTCGCGGTCGTTCATCAGTGCGAAGATGCTGCGGCTGACCGACACGCGGGGCTCGCGGGCGTGGCCGGCGTCCTTCCATGCGGCGCGATAGGCGCGGATCTGCGCGGCCTGCTGCACGTGGAAGGCTTCGCCGGTCTCGTCGTTCTTCAGCGTCGAGCTCTGCAAATTCATGCCGAGCTTGGCCGCCCACACCGCCGTCGCGTTCGAGCCGGCGCCCCACCAGATGCGCTCGCGCAGGCCTTGCGAATGCGGCTCGATGCGCAGCAGGCCCGGCGGGTTTGGAAACATCGGCTGCGGATTGGGCTCGGCAAAGCCTTCGCCGCGCAGGAGGTCGAGGAAGACTTCCGCATGGCGGCGGCCCATGTCGGCGTCGCTCGTGCCCTCGGCCGGGCGATAACCGAAGTAGCGCCAGCCGTCGATCACCTGCTCGGGCGAGCCGCGGCTGATGCCGAGCTGCAGCCGTCCGCCGGCGATGAGGTCGGCGGAGCCGGCATCCTCCACCATGTAGAGCGGGTTCTCGTAGCGCATGTCGATCACAGCCGTGCCGATCTCGATCCTGCTGGTCCGGGCGCCGACGGCGGCGAGCAGCGGGAAGGGCGATGCGAGCTGGCGCGCAAAGTGATGCACGCGGAAATAGGCGCCGTCGGCCCCGAGCTGCTCGGCCGCGACGGCAAGCTCGATCGATTGCAGCAGCGTGTCCGCCGCCGAGCGGGTCTGCGATTGCGGCGAGGGGGTCCAGTGTCCGAAGGACAGAAATCCGATCTTTTTCATGGGCGTCATTTAATGCTGGCGGAGACGGCGTCAACCGCCGGCGCGAGCGGCCTGGCTATGCGGCGATGCGACCGCAAACTGCCCGGCGCGCTGGACCAGCAGATCCAGGAAGCTCCGGGCGCGCAGCGACATCCACTGCGTCTCCGGATAGACCGCATGCAGGGGCAGCGCGGCGATGCTGTAGTCAGGCAGCACATGTTCGAGCTCTCCGCTGCGGAGGCCCTCCGCCGCATTCCATTCGGGGAGGATCGCGATGCCGAGATGATGCATCGCCGCCTCCTGCATCGCGTCGGCATCGTCGACGTGGATGGGGCCGTTGATGGATGCGACATGGCGGCCGTGCTCGGACTCGAAGGCCCATTGGTGCGCCGGCGACATCCTGGAATAGACGATGCACTGGTGCGCGCCGAGGTCGTCAGGCGTGCGCGGCAGCGGTCGCCCGTGCAGATAGGTGGGCGTCGCCACCAGATAACGCTGCACGGTGCCGAGCCGGCGGGCTATCAGCGTGCTCGCCTCCAGGTTTCCGATCCGCAGCGCGAGCTCGATGCCTTCCTCCACCAGATTGACGAACCGCTCGCTGAAGCGGATGTCCACCCGCACCTCCGGATAGTGCCGCACATAGTCGGCGATGACGGGCATCATGTAGCGCCGTCCGAACGAGGAGGGCACGCCGATCCGCAGTGTGCCGCTGGGGCGTGGCGCCGCCTGCTCGACGCTCGATCGCGCCATGTCGAAACTGTCGAGGATCTGCCGCGCGAGATCGTAGATGCGGTGCGCTTCCGCGGTCGGCTTCAGCGTGCGCGTGGTGCGCGAAAACAGCTGCGTGCCGAACTCGCTCTCCAGCATCGCGATGCGTTTGCTGATGGCGGGCTGGCCGATGCCGAGCTCCTTGGCCGCCGCCGAGAAGCTGCCGCCCTCGAGGGTACGAACGAAGGCACGCAGGCAATCGATCCGGTCCATAATTCATTCCTGATTGGAATAAATTATATCCCATTTATTCCGTAGTGGACAAGGCGGCAGATCGCTACGCTCCCTCAAAACAAGCAATCACAGGGGAGGAGATCAAATGGCACGCCATATCGGAATTGTCGGCGCCGGAATCGCCGGCCTGCATCTTGCGCTTTACCTGCAAAAGCATGGCGTGGACGCCACCGTCATCACCGACCGGCTCCCTGAGGATTATCGCGATATCCGGCTGCTCAACACCGTCGCGCATCATCACGTGACGATCGCGCGCGAAGACTATCTCGGCGTCAATCACTGGACCGATCCGAAGGATCATTACTACTACCACGACCACGTCTTCAATTTTCCGCAGCCGCTCAGCTTTCGCGGCGATTTCTCGAAGGCGAGCCGCGCCGTCGACTACCGGATCTATCTTCCCGCGCTGATGCAGGATTTCATGAAGCGCGGCGGCAAGATCGAATATCGCCGCATCGAGGAGCGCGACATCCGCGCGCTGGTTGCCCGCTTCGACCTACTGGTCGTCTCGACCGGAAAGGGGCCGCTGGGCCAGCTCTTCAGCTACCGGCCGGAGCACACGCCCTATTCGCAGCCGCAGCGGCGGCTCTGCGTCGGGCTCTACACCGGCGTGCGGCAGCCCGATCCCATGAACGTCACGCTCTCGGTATCGCCAGGCCATGGCGAGATGATCGTGATCCCGACCATCACCTTCGGCGGCATCGCCAACGCGCTGCTGATGGAGAACGTGCCCGGCGGCGACATGGAGGAGCTGACCACGCTCAGCTACGACGACAATCCAAAGCACTTCCTGAAAGTGCTGCTGGGCAAGCTGGAGAAGCATCACCCGACCACCTACGACCGCATCGACACCGCGCGCTTCGATCTGGCGCAGCCGCAGGATCTCCTGCAGGGCGGCGTGGTTCCGACCGTGCGCAACACGGTGGTCGAGTTCGACGACGGCAAATGCGCCATCGCGCTCGGCGACGTCCATGCCATCGTCGATCCCATGATGGGGCAGGGCGCCAATGTCGCCTCCTATGCCGCCTTCGTGCTGGGCGAGGAGATCGTCAATTCCGACGCGCTCGACGCGCGCCTCTGCGAGACAATCGACCTGAAGCGGCAGGACCGCGTGCTGGCGGCCTCGCGCTGGACCAACGTCATGCTGCAGCCGCCGACCGAAGCGCTGGGCATGCTGATCGGTGCGATGAGCCAGAACCCGGCGCTGGCGAACGAGTTCACCGAGAACTTCAACTATCCGGACCGGCAGTGGGACCGCATCTCCACGCCGCAGCGCATCCAGGCCTGGATCGAGCGCATGTCGGCGCCGGCGGAGCCGATCAGGGCGATTGCGTGAGATCGATGCGAGCGGAGACCGGGATGCCGCGCGCCAACCCGGCCTCGTTCCGCGAGGCCGCCTCGCGCTTTGCGACCGGCGTCGCGGTGCTGACCGCAGTGGACGAGCACGGCCGCGTCTGCGGCATGACCGCGAACAGTTTCGTCACCGTCAGCCTGTCGCCGCCGACCGTGCTGGTCTCCGTCATGCCCGGCCGCATGCACCGCGCGATCTCGGCGACCGGCCGCTATTGCGTCAACGTCCTGCCGGACCATGGCCGCGACCTGTCCAGGCATTTCGCGAGCCATCCGAACAGCGGCGCGATGCCGGATTACGAGATCGTCGACGGCCTGCCGCGCCTGTCCGGCTGCATGGCGTATTTCGCCTGTGAGGTCATCCGCCACGTCGACGTCAGCGACCACACCCTGATCATCGCCGAGGTCTCGGCATGTGACCATCGCGACACCATGCCGCTGGTGTTTTTCTCAAGCCGGTATCATCGAGGTGCGGGGGTGCCGGTGGACCGGTGACGTTCGCGCAATGCATCCGGTCCCTGCGACTTGCCGAGCTCCCGCGAGCTGAGGCTAATTCTCATCCTTCGCAGAATCCGGACTGAGCGAAATGCCGCGGCTTCGCAGTGCTTCACCCATCTTGACGAGATCGGCCAGCGATCTCGCATTCATCTTGCGCATGATCTCCCGCCGGTGAACCCTGACGGTGACTTCGCTGATGCCGGCCGCGCCCGCGATCTGCTTGGTCTGCAGGCCTGACACTGTCATCGCCATGACCTCGCGTTCGCGGGATGTGAGCACTTCGAACTGCCGCTGGATGTCCGCCATGGTACGATCGTCAATGCGTCTCTGCCGGTCCTTCTGGATGGCGGCGAGCACGGCCTCCAGCAGAGCCTGGTCGCGGTAGGGTTTGGTCAGGAATTCGACGGCGCCTGCCTTCATCGCCTGGACGGACATGTAAACGTCGGCATACCCGGTGATGAATATGATTGGCGGATGAGGACCGGCAGCGGACAGCTCGCGCTGAAAGTCGAGCCCGCTTGATCCAGGCAGGCGCACATCCAGGATGATGCAGCTCGGGTCGTCTTTGCGCGCTTCCTGAAGATATTCGCGGGGCGAGGCGAACAGTTCGACCCTGAGCGCCGCCGTCTCCAGCAGGCCCTGGATAGATTCGCGGACGGATACGTCGTCGTCGATCACCGCGACGACAGGCGCCTGATCACTCATAACTCATACTCATACTCATAGCTCATCCCTGGCTCCGCTGGGCAGAGTGAACTGGAATTGCGCGCCATGCGGTTCGGCGGACGAGGCCCACAAGCGCCCGCCATGGGCCTCGACGATGGATCGGCAGATCGCCAGCCCCATTCCCATCCCCGTGGTTTTTGTCGTGAAGAACGGGCTGAAGATCTTGTCGGTGGTTTCCGCATCCAGACCGATACCGCTGTCGCGGACGAAAATCAGGCCGTCCCCGTCAGGATCGATCTGCGAGCCGACGACAAGCAGCTTGGGTCGGCCGCTGACGTCGGACATGGCGTCGGCGCCGTTGATGATGAGGTTCAGCAGGACCTGCTGAAGCTGCACGGTGTCGCCAAGCATGGTCGGCGGCGATGGCGCAAGCTCGGTTTGCACCGAAACATCGCGCGCGCGCAACTCGGTCTGCAGCAGATCCAGGACCTGATGGATCAACTCGTTGACGTCGATGCTTCGCGTCTGCGGCGGCGTCTTCGTCAGCAGTCTCTGGATGCGCTGAATGACACCGCTGGCGCGTTCGCCGTCACGAAGCATTCGCTCCGCCGTCGTGCGCGCCTTGTCGATATTGAGCGTGCCCTCGTTCAGCCAATGCATCACTGTGTGGCCATTGGTGATGACGCCGGTCAGCGGTTGGCGGACTTCATGCGCAATCGAAGCGGCTAGCTGTCCCATTGTCGTGGCCCGCGTCACACGAGCAAGGTCGGATTGGACGTTCTGCAATTCGTCCGCCGCGTTTCTGGCGGCAGTGATGTCCATGACGGCGCCGATGAACCCGGTACCTGCGTTCAGATCTTCGACGGTGCGACCGACGAGCTGGACATAACGCGTCGTAGCGTCCGGCATGGACAGACGATGCTCGAGTTGAAACCCCGTCTTCTCGCGGAACGACCTGTCGATCGTCTGCTCCAGAAGCCCGCGGTCATGCGGATGGGTCCTCGCGATCATCCTCGCCAGGGTCGGCTCCACGTCGGTCTCGTACCGGTAGATCCGGTAGGTCTCTTCCGACCAGAAATGCGTGCCGTGAGGATCGCGCCAACCGACGCTTCCCGTGTGGCTCAGGTGCTGCGCCTGGGCGAGATAGGCCCGGCTCGTATCCAGCGCCTCCATCGCCCGCCGGTTGCGGATGACGAGGACGGTCGAGATTGCGATGCCGGTTACGCCAATGGTGCGGTCGAGCAGAGGCCAGTGCGCCCAGGGATCTCCCGGCGAAAATAGATGGGCCATGATCGTCAGAGCTTCGCATCCGACACCCGTCAGCAGGATGCCGATCCAGCCGAATGCGACTGACGCCAAAAGGACGACGAAGATGTAGAGCACGCAAACCGAAACTTCGATCGGCGTTGCCGTATCGATGGCGAAAATGACGCCCGCAAGCACGACAATCCCGACTGTCGCGAGGGCGCGTCCGCCTTTGGGACTATCGGGAAATTGCGTCATCGAAACATGCTGACAACCCGAGGGCGACGAGATTGGAATAACGCCCTTCGGTTGCCGATCATCCCCCCGTCTACCTTTCAAGTCCGCCAGCTTTACTAGCAAGAATCACAAAATGCGGCAACGCAGCTAAACGAAACGAAGGAAGAGCAATCCATTCGATGATGCCAGGTGGCAAGACGACACATGGAGCGCCGTCTTCGTCAATGGTCTGTTCGCTCAATCAAGGCCAGCATGGTGGCATGGGAGAGTGTGTTGAGCGACGAAGCCCTGATCGCAATCGTGGACGATGATGAATCCGTGAGGGTCGCCATGGGCGGCATGGTTGAATCGTTCGGTTACGCGCCTGCTACGTTTGAATCCGCCGATGACTTTCTGAAGTCCGGCGAACTGCATGGCGCCTCTTGCCTGATCCTGGATGTCCAGATGCCCGGGATGAGCGGTCTCGAACTGCACGGTAAACTGGTCGCGGGCGGCCACCGAATTCCGACGATTTTCGTGACGGCCTTTCCGGAGGCGCGCATCCGGGAACGGGCGCTCCGTGCGGGGGGAGTTTGCTTTCTCGCAAAGCCGTTTGGGCGGGACGATCTTCTGGGCTGCATTCAAAACGCCCTCGGCAAGCAAGCGACATAGGGTGTGCCATGAACGCCTCTGTCAGGAACGGGCAACTTTCGACGGCAGTGGCGGCAGACTATTCCAGGGCGTTTCCCGAGGTCTCGCGGGGTCAAACGCACGAATTGAGGAGCAACGTCGAAGCTTCCGTTTCGTTTGGCCCGTTCGAATTCTTTCCCCGCCAGAGGTGTCTTCTCAGGGCCGGCGAGCCGATTCAGCTGGGCGGCAAGTCCATCGATCTCTTGGCCGTGCTGGTGGAGCATCGCGGCGAGGTTGTGGACAAGAACGAGCTGTTGGCTCGTGTTTGGCCGGGCATGATCGTCGAGACCAGCGCTCTGAGGTTTCAGATCGCCGCACTTCGCAAGGCGCTCGGCGAGGAAATGGGCGACGGCGGCTACGTCAAGACCGTTTCCGGGCGGGGATATTGCTTTGTCGCGAGGACCGGTCGGCCGCAATCAAGTGAGGGATCGGTCGTAGGCGGCAAGATGCGCCCCGTCCCGCAACTTCCCATGCCGCTGGAAGGTATGATCGGCCGCGATGAAGCGGTTGGCAGGATTTCAGATATTCTGAAGACCAGTCGCCTCGTGACCATTCACGGCACGGGAGGCGTCGGAAAGACCGCGGTCGCGGTGGCCGTTGCGCACGCCGAACTGTCTTCATTTGCGGGGGATGTTCACTTTCTCGATCTCGGATCGATCGTGGACGCGGATCGGCTGCCGGATGCGATTGCTTCGATGTTCGGCTTGCCGGATCAATCCACCGACCCGCTGCCGGCGCTGCTGAACTATCTCAAGGACCGGCATACGCTGCTGATTTTCGACAGTTGCGATCATCTAATCGAACCGGCATCGGCGATCATCGAGCGCATCCTCCGCGGAGCTCCGCAGGCGAGTATCCTTGCAACAAGCAGGGAAATGCTCAGTGTGAATGGCGAGCACGTGTACCGTCTTTCGGGGCTCACGTGCCCGTCGGATGAGGGAGGCGGCCGATCGGCCGAGAGTATCCTGTCATTTGATGCGCCCCGTCTGTTTGCCAATCACGTGGTGGCGAACGGATATGAGGTTGAGATCACGGAAGCCGACGCGCTGCTCGCCGCACGTATTTGCCGTAAGCTGGACGGACTCGCGCTTGCGATCAGAATGGCGGCGGCGCGCGTGCCTTCGTTTGGCTTTTCGGAAGTCTCGAGCTCGCTGGAAAGCGGCAGTTGGCTGCGCTGGCGCGGCCAGCGCACGGCTTTGCCCCGTCATCAGACAATGGCAGCGACCATCGACTGGAGCTACGATTTGCTGTGCCAGGAAGAGCAAATTGTGATGCACCAGCTCTCTGTCGCCCAGGTGCCCCTCACGCTTGACGAAGCATGTGACGCCCTGCGCCACACTCTCCAATCGCGCCATGACGTGCTGCGGATCATCGACACGCTGGTCACAAAGTCGCTGATCTCATTTGAGATCGAGGGAAACGGCGGGCGGTACAGACTGTCGAATTCGATTCGATTCTACACGCTTGAAAAGGCACGCCAGCTACGGTCGATGCGGATGACCGCCTGAACGACCTTGTGCCCTTGATTGCGGAGCAAATGTCGGCCGCGGTCGGTTCTGTTCCAGGATCTCCGGTATCATCGAGGGGCGGGGGTGCCGGTGGATCGCTGACGGGGCGCGGGTAAAGGCGACGAACATTTCCGCATTCTGTCAGCTCCGGGAGGAGTTCGCGCGTGCGGGCTTTGCATGAAACGGCGTATCGTCGAGGCCAGTGGCGTGCTTGGGATCTCCGGTGGCGCGCCATTGCCTCGGCGTCATTCCGGTCCAGCGCTTGAACGCGTGGGTGAACGCGCTGACTTCTCCGTAGCCGAGCAGCCAGGCGGTCTGCGAAATAGGCAGTTCATCGTCCTTCAGATAGCTCTTGGCAAGGTCGATCTTCATCTCGTCGAGGATGCCACTGAACGTCAGTCCCTCCAAAGCGAGGCGCCGCACCAGCGTGCGATGACTCATCCCCAGGCGGCGGGCGATCTCTTCGACCCGTGCCTCACGATGCGGGAGCAATGGGGCGATCGCATTCTCAACGCTCGATCTGAGCTGGACTCCGACGGGTTTCCGGTGTGCGAGCGCCTGCTCGCAATACGTCACCAGCAGATCGTTCAGATAGTGGTCAGCACTTTCGATCCGCATCGGCCCCACGGATGCCGGGAAAGCGATCTCGTCGACATCGGACCCGAACTCGATCTCGCGCCCCAGGAACGATCTGACTTCCGTGGGCGTCGTTCGACGGCGATGTACCACTTTGAGCCGACTCGGGATCAGGCGGCGATTGGTCAGGGCGCGGTTCATGCGAAGGATTGAGGTCAGCCAGAATTCGATCTGGTGCTGGTCCGAGCGCCGTTCGACACCGACATATTCCAGCGTGATCGTCATCTCTTTCGCGTGGAATCGCAGCGAAATCCCCTCGTTGGCGAGGCGGCAATAGCGCTCGGTCTTTGCGAAGGCTTCGGCGATCGTGCCGGAGGATGCTGCTACGTAATACAGCAGGCCAATTTCTCGAAGGTCGAAGTCTCTTGCCAGGTGGAAGCCGAGGCTGTCGTCATTCAGCGCCTCGGCCCCGAGTTCCAGAAACCTGATCTGGCTCTCGACGCTCAGGCGCGCCTTGCGATCCTCGATCTGCTCGAGGGTCAATCCGGCTCTGGACAGCAGAGCGTGCGCCTCGATGCCGGCGTCCTGCAGGCGTGCCCATACCAGGCGGGCGATTCCGCCGGTCGCACTGGGCATTGTTTCGAAATGGGGCGAATGGGCAGCCGGCACACCGAACCCTTTCGTCGTTGCCGCTGCGGGCCTCGCTCTTTGGGCTCGCGATCCGTGACCACGGCATGAAAAATCAACTTATTGGCTCACGATAACAAGAAACCGGGGGGCGTGTGACTTAAATCGCTTGTCTGCCCTCAGACTGGTCTTGCGTTCTCGGGGCAACCCCTTCCCCGAAAGCTATGATGGCCTTGATGTCCATAAGTGACGGCGCCGCGCCGCCCATAAACGTGAAGATTTTACGAGGTTACGGAACGTTGCTCGGAATTCCTCATATCGCCCATGGCTCCCGGACGGTTGCGCTCGAGCGGGTCGGGGATTGCGAGATCAGCATGTTTGAAGCGCTTGGCGCGGGACTGCCCGAGAGCCCGTTGTTCTGGATGGAGCTGTTCGACCTCAGCGTTCATGCATCGCTCGACAGTCGCGGCTGTCACAACATGCGCGATGCGGTCGCAGCGTTCGAGGACTTTGCCTCGCAAGCGAGCCGTTTGGCGGAAGCGCCGCTTTGTGCAGACGGCGAAACGGTAGGCTGACAATCGCTGCGCAGACCGTCGGCTCCGGCGAAGCCGTGCACTTATTTGCCTCAGGCGTAAGCCACCCAGCCGCGGAAGGCGAAGCCGGTGTAGAACAGCGTCGGCTCGGAGAAACCGGCCTCGCGCAAGATCACCTCGTCGTGAGCGGGCGCCAGAATCTGCAGATGGTTGCTGACGGCATCCTGTGCGGCCGCGGCCTGCTCCGGCTCGACGCCGGACGCGGCCAGGAACGCTGAGTACCGCGACAGCCACAGCGGACGTTCCTTCTCTCCATCGGGCGCGCTCAGATGCGCGACCACGAACGGTGCGCGCGGTTTGAGCCGGCGGCGGACCTCCGAGGCAATCCGGCGTCGTTCGGCGACATCCACGAAATGGAGGGTCAAGAGGCAGGTGGCGCCGTCGAACGGTCCCTCGGGGGCATCATCGATGTAGCCTTGGTGAAAGCGCGCACGTGGTGCGAGCTCTCCCAGAGTCTGCCCGGCCAGCGCCAGCATCGGCCCGGAAGGGTCGACGCCGTCGAAGCGCCAACCGGGATGCGCCTGTGCAAAGGCTTTGAGCTCCAGGCCGCCGCCGGCGCCGAGGACGAGCACCTGCCCATCGCTGGGGACACTTTCGGCCAGCAGAATCGATGCCATGGACTGCATGGCGTCATAGCCCGGCACGAACCGTCGTGGCCCTTCGGTATATCGAGCCACGAATTGCGGATCCGAGAATGCGGCTTGGAGGTCGGTCATGATGTTGTCCCCGTGAATGGAGCCGTTCACGCGCCATGCGCGCTGATGTGATGGATCTTTCGAGACCCGAGCCGCTTGCGCAGATCGTCGCCCAGCATCGCCAGCGTCACCTCGCCGAGGCGCGACAGCAGCAGCGCTTCGGCGTCGTGAAAGGCCTGGTCGAGCGCGGCATTGACGGCCTGCTCGACGAGACAGCCCGGCGCCTCGGTCCGGTTGCCCATCGCCAGCAGCGACGGACTGCCAAGCGCGGCATAGATATCGCGCAGCGTCACCTTCGAAAGGTCGCAAGCAAGCGTCCAGCCGCCGCCGTGCCCCTTCTCGGAGCGGACATAACCGAGCTCGCGCAGGCCCGCCATGATGCGGCGGATCACCACCGGGTTGGTGTCCATCGCCTTCGCCAGTGTCTCGGACGTGAACGGGCCAGGCTGCTGCGCCATGTGCAGCAGGACGTGCAGCACGCCGGATAGTCGACTGTCTCGTTTCATGTAACTTTCTATGTTACATGATGGCGCCCGGGTCAACCGGTTTCCGCCAAAGCGCCTAACCCATTGATCCCGTTCATGCCGTCTACTGTGCATGGGGTTGTTTTCGACACTTTTGCCTTGGCCTTGCGATTCTTCCCGTCGCCATGATGATTTGTCACGGTGACGGCGCTCCGTGCGACGGCAACTATCGGCCGCCGTCCGGACATTTCGTCCGGGACCTCGAGCGGCGCGCGTTTTCATCCATCCATTTTCGGGAGGCGCATCATGCACGTCTATAATGTGGTGAAGTTCAAGGTGAAGCAGGGCGAGGAAGCCGCCTTCCTCGACGCGCACAGGGGCGGCAAGGCCAAATGGCCAGGCCTCGAGCATGGCGTCATCATCAAGACCGGTGACCAGACCTTCTGCCTGATCGGCACCTGGTCGAGCCAGGACGCGCTGATGGCAGCGCGACCCGCGATGATCAAGACGCTCGACAGCTTCCGGTCCGTGCTCGAGGATCAGGGCAACGGCCGTGGCATCACGGATGCCGTGTCGGGCGCGGTGGTGCTCGACATTTAGCAGGCGCGTTGGCGCCCGCTACTTCATCACCCGCAGGCCCTTGGTCGTGAACTTCTGAGTCTTGCCGCCGGGGCGAACGGGGCGCCTGGTGCCCGCGGCCTTGCCGGTGCCGGGCGGCTGGTGCGCGGGGACGAGCTGGTGCGGCTGCGAGCCGATCAAATCGCGGCGGCCCATCTCGATCAGGGCCTCGCGCAGCACCGGCCAGTTGTCGGGGTCGTGGTAGCGCAGGAACGCCTTGTGCAGGCGGCGCTGCCGCAGGCCCTTGATCGCCTCGACCTTGTCGCTGCCGCCGTGGCGGACGCCGCGCAAGGGATTGACGCCGGTATGGTACATCGCGGTCGCGGTCGCCATCGGCGAGGGCAGGAAGGTCTGCACCTGGTCGGCGCGATAGCGGTTCTTCTTCAGCCACAGCGCGAGGTTCATCATGTCCTCGTCGGTCGTGCCCGGATGCGCCGCGATGAAATAGGGGATCAGATAATACTTCTTGCCGGCGCGCTCGGCCGCTTCGTCGAACATGCGCTTGAACTTGTTGTAGGCGCCGATGCCCGGCTTCATCATCTTGTCGAGCGGGCCGCGCTCGGTGTGTTCAGGCGCGATCTTGAGGTAGCCGCCGACGTGATGGGTGACGAGCTCCTTGATGTATTCGGGGCTCTCGACCGCGAGGTCGTAGCGCACGCCGGAGGCGACCATCACCTTCTTGATGCCCTTGGTCTCGCGCACCTTGCGATAGAGCCGGATCAGGTCGTCATGCGAGGTGTTGAGGTTCGGACAGATCTCGGGGAAGACGCAGGACGGCCGCCGGCACGCGGCCTCGACCTTCGGGTCCTTGCACGCCATCCGGTACATGTTGGCGGTGGGGCCGCCGATGTCGGAGATCACGCCGGTGAAGCCCGGCGTCTTGTCGCGGATCTTCTCGATCTCGCGCAGGATCGAACCCTCGGAGCGGTTCTGGATGATGCGGCCCTCGTGCTCGGTGATCGAGCAGAAGGTGCAGCCGCCGAAACAGCCGCGCATGATCGTCACCGAGAACTTGATCATGTCCCACGCCGGGATCTTCGCATCGCCATAGGAGGGATGCGGCGCGCGGGCGTAAGGCAGGTCGTAGACCGCGTCCATCTCGTCTGAGGTCAGCGGGATCGGCGGCGGGTTGAGCCAGAGGTCGCGGTCGCCGTGACGCTGCACCAGCGGCCGCGCATTGCCGGGATTGCTTTCCCGGTGCAGCACGCGCGAGGCGCGGGCATAGGCTTCCTTGTCCTGCTCGACCTGCTCCAGCGCCGGCAGGCGGATCACGGTCGCGCCCTTCTGGCGCGTGGCGCCCTCGTCGGCGGAATCGAGATCGTCGGCGTGCAGCTCGGTGTAGTCCTCGGGGACCCGGCGGAACAGCGCGACGCCCCTGACGTCGTCGAGCTCGCGCGGCGCTTCGCCGGCAGCCAGCCGCTGCGCGACTTCGACGACGGCGCGCTCGGCATTGCCGTAGAGAAGCAGGTCCGCCTTGGCGTCGGCCAGCACCGAGCGGCGCACCTTGTCGGACCAGTAGTCGTAATGCGCAATCCGGCGCAGCGAGGCCTCGATGCCGCCGAGCACGATCGGCACATCCTTGAACGCCTCGCGGCAGCGCTGGGCGTAGACGATGGTGCAGCGGTCGGGCCGCTTGCCGCCTTCGCCGCCGGCCGTATAGGCATCGTCGCTGCGGATGCGCCGGTCCGCGGTGTAGCGGTTCACCATGGAATCCATGTTGCCGCCGGTGACGCCGAAGAACACTTTCGGCTTGCCGAGCGCCTTGAACGGCTCGGCCGAGTGCCAGTCCGGCTGGGCGATGATGCCGACCCGAAAACCCTGTGCCTCCAGCAGGCGGCCGATGATGGCCATGCCGAAGCTCGGATGGTCGACATAGGCGTCCCCGGTCACCAGCACGATGTCGCAGGCATCCCAGCCGAGCGCGTCCATCTCGGCGCGGCTCATGGGGAGGAACGGCGCCGGCTTGCGCGGGCGTGCCTGGGCCATCAGGGGCTTTTCGGCGGCGATGATCTGGGTGTCCATGGCGCCAAGGGATAGGACTCCAGGCCCCCAAATTCAACCGACGGACGCGTGAAAAGATTGCGGTTCCGTAGTCGTTCGGGCGCGTTAACCCTTCGCCAGCGCCTTTCGGACCTCGGCCGTCGTGGCCGGCTCCCCGCCATGCGCGCGCACCCTCCGCACAGCGTCCTCGACCAGGGCAATATTGGTCGCCGTCGAGCCCAGCAGCGCGTCCTCGAGCCCGACCCGGATGTGGCCGCCGCGCGCCACGGCCTCGCCGATCAGCACCGTGATGTCGACGCCGAGGCCGGAGACCATCCAGGGCGCGCCAGGCGCTTCCTCCTCCGCCAGCGTGACCAGCGCCGCGAGGCCGTACGGTTTCGGCGGAAAGCAGAACGCGAATTGCTGCGAGAACATGAAGCGGTAGACCGGCGATTTCACGCCGCTCGCGCGTGCCAGTGCGGAGCCTGCGCGGATGAAGCCCGGCTCATAGATCGCGAAGGCGGGATGGATGTTGTGACGCGCGGCAACGGCAAGCCCGTGGCGGATATGGGTTTCCGGATTGAGATAGGTCTCCGCAGGCCTCGCCTCTGCCGTGGTCGAAGTCAGCGTGAAATTGACGCTGCCGGGATCGACCACCGCGAATTCGAGCAGGCCGCGTTCGGCCAGCGCCTCGATATGGGCAAAGCGCGCCCTGGGGTCGGCAACGTTGCCGCGCGCATCGAGGCCGGGGATGGAGGGGTAGACGGGCACGTCGACCCTGGCGCGAATGCCCTCGATGATCCGCGCATAGACCTGCCAGTCGAACGTCTGCGGCCCGCCCCCGTCATAGGCATGGGTGTGAACGATCGCAGCCCCGGCTTCTGCGCAGGCAATGCCCTCGGCGATGATCGCTTCGACCGTGTCGGGGATGCCGGGCTGCAGCGCGCGGCTCCAGGGTCCGTTCAACGCCGCTTCGATCCAGACCTTGTGCATGGCGCGCCTCCCTCGTCCGCCGGTGCGGACGGAATTTGTTTTGCGCGACCGTATCATGCATGTCGCGCGAAATCAGCGCCGACAGCTATGTGACGCCGTCCACATACCGCCCGGCCGCATCGCGCCATCCTCGCCCCAGTTTCGAGGGAGAGATCCATGTTCCTGATCGACGTGCTGCTGGTCCTGGCGATTCTGTTTTTCCTGTTCCTGCCGATCAGCGATCGCAGGACGGTGCGGATGCGGCTCTGCATGGTTTGCGTGCTCTTTGCAGTGCTCTCGGTCTCCGTGGTCCGGCCGCATCTCGCGCCCGTGCAAATCGCGAGCGTCGTCTCGACCCATTGAGCGCTGCAATCGTCGCATGCGGCGATCCCAGTTCTCACTGCCGCTGCCATGGAGTATTCGGTCGCTTCATGGGCAAGGGCACATCAGACGATCGCAGCGGGACGGGAGCGGGCACGGCATCGTCTGCCGGCGCCTGGCTCGGCGCGATCGCGCTGATCGGCTTCATCCTGGTCGCGACCGCACAGGCCTCCAACCAGATTCTCGCGCGCGGGCTTGCAGGATCGGTCCCGTCCTTCGCGCTCGCCTTCTTCCGCTGGAGCATCGTCGCCATCGGGCTTGCGCCGATCGCACTCAGGGAGATCCGCGACGGCCGCGTGCCGCTGGGGAAAAATCTCTGGCCGATCGTCGCCGCCGGCTTCATGGGCATGTTCCTGTGCGGCGGACCCGTCTACGCCGCGGGCGTGTCGACGACGGCGATCCACATCGCGCTGATCATGGCGCTGTCGCCGATCACGGTGCTGATGATCTCGGCAGTGCTCGGGATCGAGCATGTCGGCCCGCTGCAATGGCTCGGCACCGCGCTGGCGTTATCGGGGGCGTTGCTGATCATTTCCGGCGGCCATCCGGAGACGTTGTTCGCGCTGGAGACCGCATCGGGCGACGGCCTCGTCGTGATCGCGATGCTCGGCTGGTCCGGCTATACGCTGCTGCAATCGCGCGCCGCGCCGAAGGCCTCGCTGCTCGCGCGCATGAGCCTGTTCTCGGCCACCGGCGCTCTGTTCTCCCTGCCGCTCGCGGCTTGGGAGATGTGGACCATGCCGGCGCAGGTTTTTAGCACAAAGGCGCTGTCGGCCTATGTTTTCGCCGGGATCGTTCCCGGCCTGCTCGCCTATGCCGGCTTTGCCTGGCTCGGCGGCAGGTTCGGCTCGGTGCGGACCTCGCTGGTGCTCTATTTAGGCCCGATCGCGAGCGCCCTGCTGTCATTCGCCATCCTGGGCGAGCCGCCAAAGCTGATTCACCTTGTCGGCGGCCTGCTGATTCTTGGTGGCGTCTGGGCCAGCTTGCGGCGCTAGCTTCATCGGCGCACATTATGGTTCACGCGCAGGAACCTTCGGCCTTGGCGATCATTCCTGATGGAGGGTTCGCGGCGGGCCCGGTCCGCGCGCGCTCTTGTCCAAGATATGGTCCAAAGTCTGGACTGCCTCGATATTCGCCAGCGGGCGATGGGGGAGCGGTGAGTACAGTCATAGAGAACTTGCTGTTGCGAAAGCAGAAGCTCGTGGAACAGCTCGAGCAGGCGGCCTCGGTCGAGGATCGCGACAAGATCGAGCACCAGCTCGAACAGATCAACACCGCGCTGGATTTTCTGGACCGGCCGGGATCGAGGGACGCGCGGTAATCGCTCAGTCCACCTTCAACGCGTCCACTTTCAAGGCCTTGGCATAGACCAAGCCCGAATTGGTGATGTGCGTGGTCATGGCGGCCTCGAACGCCGCAAACTCGCCGCGCGCGAACAGATCGAGCAGCTTGCGGTGCTCGTCGAAGGAGGTGCGGGTGCGCACGTCGATCGGCGAGGTCAGATTGGTGCGCAGCGCGCCGACGCGGCCTGCGACGAGCTGGTAGGATTCGGCGAGATAGCGGTTGCCGCAATGGGCGAACAGCGCCTCGTGGAACGCGGCATCGGCGCGGCCATAGGCGATGTTGTCCTTTGATGCGATCGCCGGCTCCATCGCCGCGATGGCATCGTTCATCGCGGCGATGGAGCCGTCGCGATCATGGCGAAAGGCGAGCTCAGCGGCCTTGGGCTCGAGCGCGATGCGGAAGGTGCAGAGCGCGGTGATGTCGTCCGCGCTCGGCGTGAAGACAAAACTGCCGACCTGCGGACGGATCACCACCAGACCCTGCGCCTGCAACTGACCCAAGGCCTCGCGCACCGGCGTGCGGCTGACGCCGAAGGAATTTGCGACCATCTCTTCCGAGATCGTCGCGCCGAGCGCAAACTCGCCCTCGATGATCGCCTGGCGCAGCCGCTGCATCACGCGCTGCGACAGCGATTTCGGCGTATTGAGCTTGAGTGACCGCATGCGCGCTTCCGCTCAGATGACCTTGCCGGGATTGAGCAGATGATCGGGATCGAGCGCGGCCTTCAGCGTCCGCATCAGCGCGATCTCGGGCTCGCTCCGGGCATGGCCCAGCCACTTCTTCTTCAGCGTGCCGATGCCGTGCTCGGCGGAGACGCTGCCGCCCATCTCGCGGACGAGGCCGTAGATGATGGCGTCCATCTCCTCCTTCGGCTGCTGCTCGACCGTGAGGCCGGTGACCCAGGAGACCAGATGCAGATTGCCGTCGCCGATATGGCCGTAATAGACGCTCTCGCAGCCCTTGATGCCGTCGGCGAGCGCCGCCTTGCAGCGCGTCGCGAACTCGTCCATGCGCGACACCGCAAGGCCGATGTCGTAGGAGATGTGCGGCCCCAGCACCTGGCCGAACTCGGCGCAGATGTCGCGCACGCGCCAGAAGGCCTGCGTCTGCGCCAGCGATTGCGCTACGGCGGCGTCGGCGAGCAGCCCGCGTTCCATCAGCTCTTCGAGCCAGGCCTGGAAGCGTGGTGCATCGATGCTCTCGTCGGTGCCCTGGGCCTCGACCAGCACGTAGAGGCCGTGGCCCGGCGCGACCGGCGGCTTTACGCCGGCGCGATTCGTGATCACGTCCCAGTAATCCGGCCACATCACCTCGAAGGCCGACAGCAGCGGGCCGAGGCCGCTGCGCGCGGCACCGAGCAGGTCGATCACCGCCGCATAGTCCTTCAACGCGCAGAGCGCTGCCATGGTCGAGCGCGGCTTCGGGAACAGTTTCAGCACGACGCGTGTGATGATGCCGAGCGTGCCTTCCGAGCCGATGAAGAGATGCTTCAAATCGTAGCCGGCATTGTTCTTCATCAGCTTGTTGAGATTGGTGATGATGGTGCCGTCGGGCAGCACCACTTCGAGGCCGAGCACCAGCTCGCGCGTCATGCCGTAGCGGATGACGCGGTTGCCGCCGGCATTGGTGGAGAGGTTGCCGCCGATCGCGCAGGAGCCGCGCGAGCCGAGATCGAGCGGAAAGAAGAAGCCGGCCTCGTCCGCGGCCTTCTGGATCGTCTCAAGCGGTGTGCCTGCCTTCACGGTCATCGTCATCGATGCGGGATCGATCTCCTCGATGCCGGTCATGCGCTCCAGCGAGATCGCAACCCAGCCGGCTTCAGGCGAGGCGCCGCGGCACAGCCCGGTCAATCCGCCCTGCGGCACGAAGGGCAGGCGCGCCTGCCGGCACGTTGCGATCGCGTCGGCAACGCCTTGCGCGTCGAGCGGGCGGATCACCGCGCGCGGCGTCTGCGGCAGGCTCGCGCTCCAGTCGTTGCAATTGCGCGCGGGCACGTCTGCGCCGACCAGCACGGCGGTCGCGCCGAGCCTGTCGCTGAGGGCGCCGAGCACCTGGTCGGGACTCTCGATGGGGCTCACCATGTTCATGCGAGACCTCCTGAATTCGGCTGCGTCTCATGCGCGCCGTGACGGTGGAAAGGATTTGCGTTCGCCTTGTATGTAAGGTACAAGATAAAAAGTAAAGTAAAAACAATGACTCGGAACGGCCTATGATGATCGGGGGCCCGGTCCGGGATCGCAGCAAAGGGCGGTATGATGACGGAGGCAATTCGCGGGTTCTGGGTGGCGTCGGCAACGCCCCTGGCCGCTGACGGCAGTGTAGATTCCGCCAAGCTCGCGGCCCACGCCAAGCATCTCTTCAGCAAAGGCGTCGACGGCGTCGTGCTGTTCGGGACCACCGGCGAGGGTACCTCGTTCAATGCCGCCGAACGTGTCGCGACCATCGAGGCCGTGCTCAAGGCCGACGTCGCGCCGGAGCGGATCGGAATCGGCGGCGGCTTTCCCGCCATCACCGACAGCATCGCGTTGACGCGCGCTGTGCTCGGCCTTGGCCTGCGCCACGTGCTGATGCTGCCGCCGTATTTCGATCGCGGCGTCTCGCCCGAGGGCATCGAGGACGCGTTCGCCGCGATCTTCGACGGTGTCGCCGACGATCGCCTGCGCGCCTATCTCTATCATATCCCGCAGGCCTCGGGCGTCGCGATCCCGACGACAGTCGCCGCAAGCCTGCGCAAGCGCTACGGCAAGGTTGTCGCGGGCCTGAAGGACTCCAGCGGCGACTTCAAGCAGTTCCAGGCGTTCCGCGCCGCCGCGCCCGAACTCGCCATCACCGTCGGCAACGAAGCCGACATCACCCGCGCGATCGCCGCCGGCGGCGCCGGCACCATCTGCGGCATGGCCAATGCCGTGCCCGATCTGGTCAAGGGCATGGTCGACGGCAAGGACGTCGAAGCGCGCATGCAGGCCGCGATCGACATCGTGCTGAAGACGCCCTCGTTCACTGCGACGTTGAAGGCGATCCTGGCGGCGCAGACGGGAGACGCATCCTGGCTGCGCGTGCGCCCGCCGCTGCGTGCCTCGTCCGACGGCGCCGCGCTCAAGCGCAAGCTCGACGAGCTGATTGCTCCCGCCATCGCGTGAGATCACAACATTGCGACATGCTGCCGCGAATTCTCGCGCAGCGTGTCGCGATTGCATGCAGATCAATCGCTGATTGATGTCCGGCGCTCCTCTGCGCTTAGAACGATTCAACACTAGAGTGATTCAAGTCGCCTTACGGTTCTCTTCGCGCGAACCGACTGTTACAGGCGCACACTTCAACGTTCTTGACTTGAAGTGGAATGAAAGTGCGTGCCCTCCCGGATGGCTGCGACAGCGGCTGTCGAACCCGCGCCGGCAAGAGCCGTGCAGGTCTTCTCATCGGAGCAGCCGTGCTGCTCGCTGAAACTCCCTCCACCACGACGAGCGCGCAGGCGCAATCGGCGCTGCCGCCGGTGACGGTGGAAGCTCCGGCGCCGCGGTCGAAACCGGCACGTGCGTCGGGAGAATCTGCGCGCCGCACGCAAACCGCCGCGCGCCGCCAGTCCAATCGCAATGCCACCGCAGCCCCTGCGGTACCGACGCTGTCGGAACGCGCCGCCGCGGCGGCCGTCGCGCAGCAGGCGGCAAAGCTGGGTTACCGCGCGATGCCGAGCGCGACGACGCTGCGCAGCGGCGCCTCGCCGCTCGATACGTCGCAGGCCGTCAACATCGTGCCCGAGCAGGTGTTGAAGGACCAGCTGCCGCGCAACATCGACGATGCGCTGATCAATGTTTCCGGCATTACCCAGACCAACACGCTCGCGGGCAGCCAGGATGCGGTGATCCGACGTGGTTTCGGCGACAACCGTGACGGCTCGATCATGCGCAAGGGCATGCCGCTGGTGCAGGGCCGCAGCTTCAATCCCGCAGTGGAGAGCGTCGAAGTGCTGAAGGGTCCGGCTTCGCTGCTCTACGGCATCATGGACCCCGGCGGCATCGTCAACACCATCAGCAAGCGCCCTGAGCTCTATCAGCACGGCTCGGTCACGCTGCTCGGCTCGGCCTTCAACGCCTCCAGGACCGGCGCCGACGGCCTGCTCGACATCACCGGTCCGATCGGCGACCAGGGCCTCGCCTATCGCTTCATCGGCTACGGCGTCAGCGAGGACTACTGGCGCAATTTCGGCCGCCACCGCGAGATGCTGGTCGCGCCGTCACTCGCCTGGTACGGCGAGAACACCACGGTGCAGCTCAACTACGAGCACCGCGAGTTCATCTATCCGTTCGATCGCGGCACTGCGTTCAATCCGGTGACGAAAGCGCCGCTGGCAGTTCCCGCCGACCGCCGGCTCGATGAGCCCTTCAACAACACTTGGGGCACCTCCGACCTGATGCAGGCCTCGGTCGAGCATCGCTTCAACCCGGATTGGAAGCTCTACGCCGGCTACAGCTACAACACCGAAACCTTCAGCGCCAACCAGCTCCGCATCACCGGCATCAATTTCACGACCGGCAACGAAACGCGCAGCAATGACGGCACGCAGGGCTCGCTCAGCAATGCCAGCTACGGAACGTCCTACATTTCGGGAGGCTTCTGGCTCGGCAACATGCGCAACGAGGTGGTGTTCGGCGGCGATGGACAGTATCGCACCATCTACCGCGACAATCTGATCCGGCAGGCAACGCCCGCCATCAACATCTACAACCCCGTCTACGGGTTGATCGGACCGGGCACGACGGTATCGAACAGCGACAGCGCCCAGACCGACAAGCTCGGCCAGTGGTCGCTGTTCGTCCAGGACACGCTGCATCTGACCGAGCGCTTCGCGCTGGTCGGCGGCGTGCGCTACATGGACTACGACCAGATCGCCGGACGCGGAAAACCGTTCGTCACCAACACCAACGTGTCCCAGGACAAGGTGCTTCCGCTCGGCGGCGCCATTCTCAAGCTGACCGACGAGCTGTCGCTCTATGCGAGCTACACGGAATCACTGAAGCCGAACTCGACCATCGCGCCGATCGGGGTCGTGATCGGCTCCAATGTGGCGCCGGAAGAAGGCGTGTCCTACGAGACCGGCCTGAAGTTCGATTTGAACAAGCGCATCTCCGGTACGCTGGCCTTCTACGATCTCGACAAGAAGAACGTGCAGACGACGAAGACGAACAGCGCGGGGATCGTGGAGATCCACACCGTCGGCCGCGCCCGCTCGCGCGGCGTCGAGCTGGACGTCACCGGCAGGCTCACCGACAGCTGGGCCCTGATCGGCAGCTATGGCTATACCGATGCGCGGGTGACGGCGTCCGAGGATCTGACGCTGCTCGGCAAGAAGCTGCAGAACGTCGCGCTGAACACGGCCTCGCTCTACCTGGTCTACGACTTCGGCACGGCGCTGCCCGGCCAGCTTCGTCTCGGCGGTGGCGCGCGTTATGTCGGCGACCGCCCCGGCGATTCGACGAATACGTTCTTCCTGCCGTCCTATGTCGTCGCGGACGTCTTCGCGACCTATGAGACGAAATACGAGAGCACGCCGGTGATCTATCAGTTCAACGTCAAGAACCTGTTCGACACCGTCTACTATCCCTCTGCCGTCAACAATCTCAACGTCGCCGTCGGCGATGCGCGGCGTTTCTCCCTCTCGGCAACGGTGAAGTTCTAGGGATGGCGGCGCGGCTGGGTCACACCATCAAGGCTGCCCTGCACCAGGTCCACTCCATCGCGGGCCTCGTGCTCGCGTTGCTGCTTGCCCTGATTGCCCTGACCGGCGCGATCATGAGCTTCGAGGACGAGATCGTCGATCACCTCAACGCCGGCATCATGCATGTCGCACCGCGCGAGATACCGGCGCTGATGCCGGACGAGCTGGTCGCGCGGCTGAAGGCGGGACGGGATCTTGGCCAGGTCTCTGCCGTCATGCTGTCGAGCGATCCGGCCGCCGCCGTGCGGGTTCGCTTCGCGCGCGACGGGCAGGGTGCGCGGCCGACGTCGCTCTATGTCGATCCCTATGACGCACGCGTGCTGGGCTCGCCGCATGGCGAGGAATTCTTCGCGACTGTGCGCAGGCTGCATCGCTGGCTGCTGATCCCCGGCGACGCCAAGGGCTGGGGCCGCCAGATCACGGGCATCGCCGCGCTCGGGCTTATCGTCATGCTGATCTCCGGCCTGGTACTGCGCTGGCCGCGCCGCGCGGGCAGCGTGAAGATGTGGCTCAAGCCAAATCTCGGTCTCAGCGGGCGCGGGCTGCACCGTTCGCTGCATGCGGTGATCGGCACCTGGGTGCTGCCGGTCTATCTGGTGATGACGCTCACCGGACTGTGGTACTCGTTCGACTGGTACAAGGATGGCGTCGTCTGGCTGCTGGCGCGCCCGGAGGTCTCGGCCGCAAAAATGCAGCCAAAAATGTCCGCAAGGACGCCGCGCGCAGCCGGCCCTGCCGGGTCGGCCCAGCCGATCGGATTCGACCAGGCATGGATGACATTCCGTCGCGAGGAGGGGGACCACTTCTCCCGAGCCCTGTTCACGCTGCCGGCCGACGCGGGCACATCGATCCGGATCCGGTCGTGGCCAAAGGATTCGACGCTCGATACCACGCGCGACGAATTCCGCATCGATGCCGCGACCGGCCGGCTCATCTCCGCGGAACGCTATGCCGACAAGACGTTCGGCGAGAAAATCATCGCCAACGTGCTCGACATCCATCGCGGCGCGTTTTTGGGCTGGCCCGGCAAGCTCGCCTTCATGATCGCCGCGGCGCTGATGCCGTTGTTCTCGGTGACCGGCATTTTGCTCTACCTGTCGCGCCGCAAGCTGCACCGCCCCGCGCAGCCGCGGCTCGGGCGGCTCGTTGCCGGCGAGTGAGTTGCAGCCGGAAAGGCTAGCCAACACCGCGACAATCGTTCAAAAGCCCATGGCACGTCCTCGTTTGGGTCAACGCCATGAAGCTCTCCACCGTCACCCCAGCCCATATCCGCCGCGCGCTGCTGCTGCGCGAGGAGATCGCGCTGCTCGATCTCAGGCATGAGGCTGCCTTTGCCACCGGCCATCCGCTGTTCGCCGCCAACATGGCCGCGGACCGGATCGCGATCGAGGCCGAGGTGCGGCTGCCGCGCAAGGACGTGGCGATCGTGCTCTATGATGACGGCGAGGCGCTGGTCGCGACCGGCGCCGAACGCCTTGCGGCGCTCGGCTATACCAACGTCCGTGCGCTCGACGGCGGCCTGAAGGCCTGGCGCGATGCCGGCTATCAAATGTTCGAGGACGTCAATTCCTATTCGAAGGCATTCGGGGAATTGGTCGAAGCGCGCCGCCACACGCCCTCGTTCAGCGCCGACGAGGTGGCAAAGCTGATCGCGGACAAGGCCAATATCGCCATCCTCGACGTCCGCCGCTTCGACGAATATGCGACCATGAACATTCCGGGCTCGGTGAGCGTGCCGGGCGCCGAGCTGGTGCTGCGCGCTGGGCAGGCGGCGCCCGACCCTGACACCACCATCATCGTCAATTGCGCCGGCCGCACCCGCTCGATCATCGGCACGCAGTCGCTGATCAATGCCGGCGTGCCGAACAAGGTCCGCGCGTTGCGCAACGGCACGATCGGCTGGACGCTGGCGCGGCACACGCTCAACCACGGCGCCGACCGGCGCGGCGCGATCGGGCCGTTCGAAGGCGGTCCGGCGAACGCCCGCGACGTCGCCTATCGCGCCGGTGTCCGCCGCATCGGCACAAGCGAGATGTCGGCGCTGGTCGCAGAGACCAGCCGTACGCTCTATCGCTTCGACGTGCGCGACGCCGAGGACCATGCGGCCGGCCATCTCAAGGGCTTCCGTCACTATCCCGGTGGCCAGCTCGTCCAGGAGACCGACATGGCCGCACCGGTGCGCGGCGCGCGCATTGTTCTCACCGACGACAAGGGCGTGCGCGCCGACATGACCGCGTCGTGGCTCGCGCAGATGGGCTGGGAGGTCTATGTGCTCGAGGGCGGCTATCAGGGCGCGCTCGAGGTTGGTCCGCCGCTGGTGTTGCCGAAGCTGGACCCGGCGCACCGCTACCGCCGGCCCTATGAGGGGACCGAAGTCGCCGAACGCGCGATGCAGGCCTATCTCGACTGGGAGTACGGCCTCGTCGAACAGCTTCGCCTGGACGGGACGCACGGGTTTTACGTGATTTGATTCCGTCACCCTGAGGTGGCCGCTTCTTCAGCGGCCCTCGAAGGGCGACGGCCCGGCTGCATCGGGGCCGTTCATCCTTCGAGGCTCCCCATGGGCCGCGTTGCGTCCCATGTCTCGCGCCTCAGGATGACGGGAAGGCTGCTGCGAGCGCGGGAACGGCAGAGCTGGTGGCATGCCAAGCCCACCACCCGCCATCTTCTCCCCGTATCCGACCCCTATTGTGCTCGGGCTCGTCCGCGGTCTATGAGCTGCGGCAAAGCCGCCATGTCAGGAGATTCCATGTCAGCCCCAGGCCAAAGCCCTGAGCGGAGCGCGAAGGCGCTTCTGCTCGAAGGCGTCAATGACAGCGCCGTGGACCTGTTCCGGACCGCGGGCTTCACCAATGTCGAGCGGCTGACCAAGGCGCTGGACGGTGAGGATCTGCGCCGGGCGCTCAAGGGCGTCTCGCTGCTCGGCATCCGCTCGCGGACGCAGATCACGGACGAGGTGCTGGCGGCCGCGGACGGCCTGCTCGCGGTTGGCTGCTTCAGCGTCGGCACCAACCAGGTCGATCTGCTGGCGGCGCGCAAGCGCGGCATTCCCGTGTTCAACGCGCCGTTCTCGAACACCCGCAGCGTCGCCGAGCTCGTGATCGGCGAGATTGTGATGCTGCTGCGCCAGATCTTTCCGCGCTCGGTCTCCGCCCATGAGGGTGGCTGGGACAAGTCCGCGGCCGGCAGCCGCGAGGTACGCGGCCGCACCCTCGGCATCGTCGGCTACGGCAATATCGGCTCGCAGCTCTCGACGCTCGCCGAGGCCATGGGCATGCGCGTGATCTATTACGACCGCACCGACAAGCTCCGCCACGGCAATACCGAGCCGGTCGAGAAGCTCGACGAGCTGCTGGCGCAGAGCGACGTCGTCAGCCTGCACGTGCCGGAGACGCCGGAGACCGCGGGCATGATCGGCGAGAAGGAGCTGCGGACGATGAAGCCGGGCTCGTTCCTGATCAACAACAGCCGCGGAACCGTGGTCGATCTCGATGCGCTCGCAGCCGCGTTGCGCGACGGCCACATCGCCGGCGCCGCCATCGACGTGTTTCCGGTCGAGCCGTCCTCGAACGCGCATCGCTTCAAGAGCCCGGTGCAGGGCATCGGTAACGTCATCCTCACCCCGCATATCGGCGGCTCGACCGAGGAGGCGCAGGAGCGCATCGGCGGCGAGGTCGCGCGCAAGCTGGTCGACTATTTCATCACGGGATCGACCATGGGCGCGGTGAACTTCCCGGAAGTGCAGCTGCATCTGCGTCCCTCCGGCGCGCGCTTCAGCCATGTCCATCGCAACGTGCCGGGCATGCTGCGACGGCTGAACGAGGTCTTCCTCCAGCGCGACATCAACATCGCCGCGCAATATCTGGAGACCGCAGGCGACCTCGGCTACGTCGTGCTCGATGCCGATCTCGGCGGCGAGGATTCGGCGGCGCTGTTGGCGCAGATCCGCGCACTCGACGGCACGGTCGGCGCAAGGCTGGTATTCGAGCACTAAACAACTCCACGTTCCGGTTGCATCTTGTGGCGACTGCTCCCACACTGCGGTCGAATTCGACATGTACCAATCATGTCGAATTTGAGCTTCAGTCGCGTGAGTGTCCGCCATGGAACGGGACGCTGTACTGATCGATCTCGCACTTCAGGGCGGCGGTTCGCACGGCGCCTTCTCATGGGGCGTGCTTGATCGCCTGCTGGAAGAGAAGTGGCTCGAGATTGCCGCGATCTCCGGAACCTCCGCAGGCGCGATGAATGCCGCGGTCCTCGCGGACGGCTGGACCGCCGGCGGCGCCGAAGGCGCGCGCGAGGCGCTCGAACAATACTGGTACCGTGTCTCCAAGGCGGCGGCCTTCAGCCCGCTGCAACGCTCGCCGCTCGACCGCCTGATGGGGCGCTGGACCCTCGATACGTCGCCCTTCTACGTCCTCACCGACCTGATGTCGCGGGTGCTGTCGCCCTACGATCTCAATCCGACCGGTTACCATCCGCTGCGCGCGGTGCTGGCCGAGAGCATCGATTTCGAGCGCCTCGCGCGCTCTCCGATCCAGCTGTTCATCACCGCGACGCGGGTTCGCACCGGGCGCGGGCGTATCTTCCGCAACGCTGAGATCACGGCGGACGTGCTGCTGGCATCGGCCTGCCTGCCGACCATGTTCCGCGCCATCGACATCGACGGCGAGCCCTATTGGGACGGCGGCTTCGCCGGCAACCCGACGATCACGCCGCTGGTGCGCGAAAGCGACGCGCACGACACCATCCTCGTCCAGATCAATCCGACCGAGCGGCTGGAGGAGCCGCGGACCGCCGCGGAGATCCTCAACCGGCTGAACGAAATCTCCTTCAACTCGCCGCTGATGAAGGAGCTGCGCATGATCGCGCTGCTGCGCCAGGCGGCCGATCCCGGCAGCGGCGAGGGCGCGCGCTGGGCGAAGATGCGCATGCACCGGATCAAGAGCGACATGCTCGCGAAGTTCGGTGCCTCCTCGAAGCTCAACGCGGAGTGGGAGTTCGTCTCGATGCTGCGTGCCGAAGGGCGCATGGCCGCGGACGCCTTTCTTCGCGAGCACGGCGCGGATCTCGGCCGTCGCTCGACCGCCGATCTCGACATCCTCCTGTCGGAGTGCTGAGGCATGGGTCTCCTCGGCCTCCTCGTCGGGCTCGGCCTGCTCGTGCTGTTCGCCTTCCGCGGCTGGAGCGTTCTGCTGCTCGCGCCGTTCGCCGCGCTCGTTGCCGCGCTGTTCGGCGGCGAGCCCTTGCTTGCGAACCTGACCCAGGTGTTCATGATCAACGCCGCGGGATTTCTGGCGCAGTTCTTCCCGATCTTCCTGCTCGGCGCCGTCTTCGGCAAGCTGATGGACGACAGCGGCGCGGTGACGTCGGTGGCCGGCTTCATGGCCGAGCGGCTCGGCGAGGGTCGTGTGATCCTGGCGGTCGTACTCGCCGGCGCGGTGGTCACCTATGGCGGCGTCAGCCTGTTCGTCGCGTTCTTCGTCATCGTCCCCATGGCCCGCTCGCTGTTTCGCGCGGCTTCCATCCCGCGTCGCCTGATTCCGGCGGCGATCGTGCTGGGAACGTCGACCTTCACGATGTCGGCCTTGCCCGGCACGCCCTCGATCCAGAATGCCATCCCGATGCCGTTCTTCGGCACGACGCCGTTCGCCGCGCCGGGGCTCGGCATCATTGCCTCGCTGATCATGCTCGTGACGGGGTTGTGGTGGCTGCACCGCGCCGAAACCGCCGCGCGCCGCGCCGGCGAAGGCTATGGCGACGATGCCGACGGCGCGATCGAGCAGGCCGCCGCCGACGAGCTCGTGCGCGAGCGCGCGACGACCGCCCGCGAATTCGATCCGGCCGAGCTGCAGCACGGTCAGCGCAGCGAGCGGCCTGCGCCGGTGCCGAGCGCCATCGCGCCGCTGGTCGTCGTCGTGGTCGTCAATCTCTTGATGTCGCTGGTGGTGCTGCCGCGGCTCGATGTCAGTTATCTCGCCGAGCAACGTTTCGGCGGCACGTCGCTTGCGGCCGTTGCCGGCGTCTGGTCGGTCGCGGTCGCGCTGGCCGCGGCCATCGTCACGACCATCGCGCTGAACTGGGCGCGCCTGCCGGCGCTGCGCCGGACCATGGACGCCGGGGCCAATGCCTCGGTCCTGCCTGCGTTCAGCGTCGCCAGCCTCGTCGGCTTCGGTGCCGTCGTCGCCTCGCTGCCGGCATTCACGATCGTGCGCGACTGGGTCCTCGCGATCGAGGGCGGACCGCTGGTCTCGCTCGCCGTCGCGACCAACATCCTGGCCGCGCTGACCGGGTCGGCGTCGGGCGGCCTGACCATCGCGCTCGACGCTCTCGGCCCGACCTATGTCGAGCTTGCCACGCGGACCGGCATCGATCTTGGGCTGATGCATCGCGTGGCGGTGATCGGCGCGGGGACCCTCGACATCCTGCCGCACAATGGTGCGGTGGTCAGCCTGCTCGCGATCTGCGGCCTGACCCACAGGGATAGCTATTTCGACATCGTCATGGTGGGCATCGTGACGTCGCTGCTGGCGCTGGTGGCCGTGATCGCGCTGGGCAGTGCGCTGGGATCGTTCTGAAAGTCCGGTGTCGGCGATTGACGGACGGGCGAAGCTTGCATTGAATGCAGGCCAACGTTCGTACGCAACATGACAAGCCGGGTGGAAACGATGAAGCGAAACAGGGCGAAGCTATGCGCATGGCTCGTGGGCACGGCGGCCGCAATGGGCGCGCACGGCGCATCGGCGCTGACGCTGGCCGAGGATGCCGAGACGGTCTGCAAGGGGCTGGTCGGCGGCAGTGACGCCGTGAAGATCGATGCCGCGACGTTTCAGTCGCCATCGCCGCTCGCTGTCGCCGAGCGCGGCCCGACGCCGTCGGGGCGGGTCACGCCCGCCAATCCCGGCTTCTGCAAGGTGCTCGGCCATATCGACCCCGTCGATCCCAAGGCGCCGCCGATCAAATTCCAGGTCAACCTGCCGGTCGAATGGAATGGGCGCTCGGTGCAATATGGCGGCGGCGGTTTCAACGGCGTGCTGATCTCGGGTCTCGCGCTGCCGCCGGCCTATCCGTTCGACAAGCCGTCGCCGCTCGCGCGCGGCTTTGTCACCTACGGCACCGACTCGGGGCACGAGACCAAGCCGGGCGAGTTGCCGCAGCTGTTCGCATTGAACGACGAAGCTTTCGAGAATTTTGCCCACCGCGCCTACAAGAAGGTGCGCGACGCGGCCGTGACGCTGATGGAGCGCGCCTACGGCAAGAAACCCGAGAAGATGTATTTCATGGGCTCGTCCGAGGGCGGCCGCGAAGGCCTCACCATGGCGCAGCGCTATCCCGACGATTTCGACGGCATCTTCGCCCGCGTGCCGGTCATCAACTGGGTCGGCCTGCAGCATGCCGGCACGCGTTCGGGTCTTGCGACCATGGGCGAGGGCTGGATCAATCCGGCGCAGGTCAAGCTCGTCGGCGAGGCCGTGCGCGCGGCGTGCGACAAGGCCGACGGCTCCGACGATGCGCTGGTGCAGGATCCCGTCACCTGCAAGGCGGTTTTCAAGGTCGAGACGCTGCGCTGCGCGGACGGCAAGAGCGGCGATCAGTGCCTCACCGATCCGCAGATCAAGGCCGTGAACACGCTGCACGGGACCTACAAATTCCCGTTCGCGCTCGCCAACGGCCTCGACGATTATCCGGGCTGGGGCGTCTCGGGCGAGGACACGCCGGCGGCGGGCCCGACCGGCGGCTGGACCGCGTGGTGGCTTGGCACCGCGCCGCCGGCGCAGCCGCCCGCGCCCAACAACGGCATCGCCTGGATCTACGGCGCCGGGGGCATTCAATATGTGTTCGCGCGCGATCCCAAGCTCGACGTCACCACCTACAAGGTGGAGGACCACAAGGCGCGGCTGCTCGAGGTCTCCAGCCTGATGGATTCGACAAATCCCGATCTCAGCCGTTTCCGCGAGCGCAAGGGCAAGCTGATCATCCTCGAGCACATGGCCGATTATGCCCAGAGCCCCTATGCCGGCATCCGCTATTTCGAGAACGTCGAGCGCCTGATGGGTACGGCGACGACGGCGCTGTTCGCGCGGCTCTACACCGCGCCCGGCGTCGATCATGTCGGCTCGGGGGCGCCCGCCAATGTCGACATGCTCAGCGTGCTGGTCGACTGGGTCGAGAAGGACAAGGCGCCCGGCGACCTCGAGGTCACCGAGCAGAAGGTCGAAGCCCCCGCATTCCCCGTCGTCCGCGCGCTGCCACTGTGCCGCTGGCCGGCCTGGCCGCACTACAAGGCGGGGTCGGTGACGGAAGCGTCGAGCTATTTCTGCGCGCAGTGAGCAAGCGCAGCCAAGTCGATTGCCATGACGGTGGGTGTCATCCCGCCGCCATCGCCTGCGCGCCGCCGAGCAGTCGCGCATTAAGCCGGCCGCCAGAGAACAGCATGTCGTCGAGGGCTTCGTCGATATCCGCGGAAATGACGGAGTCGCCGCCATCGCGCGCGAGGCTCGCTTGTGCCAGCCGTCGCGTCAGTTCCTTGATGAAGGCGCAGCTCGTGCCGTCGCTGCGCCGGGCGGCTTCGGCGACAATGGTGTCCTCAATCGGCAGTCCCTTGCCGTAGAGCCGGACGAGCTTGCCACGACCGATTTCATCAGGAAGCGGCACTTCGATGGCCTGGTCAATGCGGCCGGGGCGACCCGCGAGGGCACCTTCCAGATCTTCCGGTCGGTTGGTGGTCAGGACGAACAGGATGTCCGCATCCTCCTTCAGCCCGTCCATCTCGTTGAGCAGCTTGTTCAGCATGGATTCCTCGCACGGTCCCATGTCGTCGCGGTCGCGGGCGATCAGATCGACATCCTCGATCACGACCATCGACGGCTGGAGCAGCCGTGCGAGGCTCATATAGGCGCCGAGAAGGCCGATTTGCTCGGCGGTGATGATCAGCGTCGTATGACCGGGCAAGTGCGTTGCGAGATAGCGGATCGTGTGGGTCTTGCCGGTGCCCGGTGGTCCGTACAGCAAGATGCCTTTGCGCGTCGACTGGCCAAGCCGGCGCAACTGTTCGCGGGTGCCGACGAAATTCAGGACGTTGCGATCGAGCAGCCGCAGGGTCTGCTCCGGCAAAATCACCTCGTCGCGCGCGACCGGTGGCAAGCGATGCACGGTGATGCCGCGCGAACGCCCGCGATAGTCGGAATCGGCATCGAGCGACAGGATTTTGCCGCGATAGGTCTGTGCGGCCTGTACCGCCTCTTCCAATTCGCCAAAGCATTGCTGGACGAGAGCCGCGCCTGCGGCACCTGACGGCACCAGGATCTCGATCCGAATTCCCGGCTCGCGGCTGTATTCGCGGTGCGCGCAGAGCAAAACCGCATAGCGGAGATGGTCCTGCCCGCACAGCCATAGTCCATTATCCAGACACTTGACCGGGCTCTTCTCGCCGACGTCGACGTCGGAATATTGCAGCGGGGCAATCGCGACTGCATAGCGGCCGTCCTTAAGGAGCCGTGAGATCGACAGGGTCTCGTAGCGCTGCTCCTCGTTTAGACCGTACAGCCGGATCGCCTTGCCGAAGAGCCGATCGACGGCAGCCTGGACATCGACCCGCATGTGGCCGGGAAACTGGCGGATCGTGGTCACGAGCTTGCTGCGCGCGGTGCTGGCAAAGTGCTGATCAAGAATGTCACAAGCAAAGTCGAAATCGTCTTCCTGTTCGTTCGAGGGCTCGTCCGCCGCACGCATGCATTCGCTGCATAGCCAGACCGTGCGGTCGCCGATCCGAACGTCGGTCCGGCCCTCGGGCTTGCCACAGAGCTCGCAAGGCGTCTTGATCGCCTCTAGCGTGATGTGCAGCTGGTGGCCGGCCAGGCTGATGGATCGTTGTGCGGATTTGAAAAGGGCTTCGGCAACCGATTGCGGGTAAGGCCCGCAAATCGCCTTTTCCTTCTGTTCGATTTGAGTGATCAGCGCGGCCGCTTCTCGCTCCGTTTTGCCGAAAACCTGACGAAGCAGATCCTTCACGAATTGATGCGGCGTATCGTCGTCATTATGAATTACGAGTTGGGCCAGCTCGTTCTCGCCACGCATACTATTCATCACGGCTCCAGAGCAATCTATGATTGAATGGAACGAATAGGGAACATAAAACGAGGCGGCCGTCAAGCGTGACGGCCGCGACAAGCTGCAATGGACGGGCGAGGGCTAATGCGCGCCGCCGCCGCCCGCTGCCTTCACCCGTCGTGTCAGCAGCACCGCGATCGCGGCGAGCACCAGCACCACGCCGATCACCGCAAAGGTGTCGGAATAACCCATCACCAGCGCCTGGCGCTTCACGGTCTTGCCGAGTGCGATGATGGCCTGCTCGCGCGCAGCGTTGGGGTCGGGGACGCCGTGGGCCATGAAATAGTCGGTCATCTGCGCGATGCGGGCACGGACCTCCTCGCGGCCGAGCGAGACGGAATGGCCGATGATGTTGGAGTGGAACTGCTCGCGCTTGGTGACGATGGTGGCGAGCACCGCGGTGCCGATGGCGCCGCCGAGGTTACGCATCATGTTGGAGATGCCGGAGGCGGCGGGCGCATCCTGCGGCGCGACGCTGCCGAGGCTGAGCGCGGAGAGCGGCGCCAGCGTCAGCGCCTGCCCCACGGCGCGCACGACGTTGGGGACGAAGAACTGGTCGCCGGAGTAGTCGAGCGACATCATGATGTTCATGAAGGAGCTTGCGGCGAACAGCAGCAGGCCGATGGTCGCGATATAGCGGGCATCGAAGCGCTGCATCAGCTTCGGCACCAGCGGGATCAGCAGCAGTTGCGGCAGGCCGGTCCAGGCCAGCACGTTGCCGATCTGCTCGGCATTGTAGCCCTGCACCTGGCCGAGATAGGCGGGCAGCAGATAGACCGAGCCGAACAGCGCGAATCCGAGAAACACCGCGGCGATCGTGCCGACGCCGAAATTCCACTGCGTCAGCAGCCGCAGGCGCAGCAGCGGCTTCTCCACCACGAGCTCGTTGACGATGAACAGCGACAGGCTGATCGCGGCGATGACCGCGAGCCGCACGATGAACGGCGAGCCGAACCAGTCGTCCTTGTTGCCTTCCTCCAGCACGGCCTGCAGCGAGGCGAGGCCGATCGCCATGGTGGCGATGCCGAACCAGTCGCCCTCGCGCAGCAGGCCGAGATTCATCGGTTGGCGTTCCAGGGTGAAGAAGAGGATGCTCACCATCACGATCGTGGGCAGCACGTTGACATAGAAGATGGTCTGCCAGCCGTAATTCTCGGTGAGATAGCCGCCGATGGTCGGGCCGATCGCGGGCGCGAAGGTCACGGCGAGCGAGAACATGGCAAGGCCGATCGGCTGCTGGCCCTTCGGCAGCCTGGTGAAGACCAGCGTGAAGGCCATCGGGATCAGCACGCCACCGAAGAAACCTTGAAAGCCGCGCATCGCGATCATCGAGGGCAGATCGTGGGTGAAGGCGCAGGCGACCGAGAACGCGGCGAACAGCGAGGCGAAGCTCAGCATGATGTTGCGGAACGAGAATACCCGCGACAGGTAGTCGGTCAGCGGAATGACGATGATCTCGCCGATCAAATAGGACGTCGAGATCCAGGATCCGTTGTCCGCGCCGGTGCCGATGCCACCCTCGATGTTGAGCAGCGACGCGTTGGTGATCTGGATGTTCAGGATCGCCATGAAGGCGCCGATCATCGCCGCGAACACGGCGATCCAGACCGTGGCGCTGGCGCGATCCGGAGCGGTTGCGGCCCGCTCAGGCGTCGCGGTCGGTATGGCGGGTGCTGGCGTCGATATTGAGAGGCTGTTTGACATGGCACGACCCTCCGGAAACGGGCTTGGCTTTGAGCGTCGCTTCCGCTTGCGCGGCCGGCGCTGAACGCGTTGCAATCGTCGGGATCACGGACATGCCGGGCCGTAGCGCGATCGCAGACGCGGTCCCGGCGTCCAGCGCGATCTTCACGGGAATGCGCTGGACGATCTTGGTGAAATTGCCCGTGGCGTTGTCGGGCGGCAGCAGCGCGAATTCCTGGCCGCTGGCCGGCGCGATCGAATCCACATGGCCGCGGACGACCTGGCCCGGGAAGGTGTCGATCTCGATCTCGACCTGCTGTCCGGCGCGGACATGGGTGAGCTGGGTTTCCTTGAAATTGGCGACGACATAGGCGCCATCGCTCGGCACGATCGCCATCAGCTGGGTGCCGGCCTGAACGTACTGGCCGACGCGCAGGGTGCGGTTGCCGACGACGCCGTCGATCGGCGAGACGATGGTGGTGTAACCGAGATTGAGCTCGGCCTGATGCTGGAGCGCGGCGGCGCGGGCGGCCGCGGCTTTCGCCTGCACGATCTCGGCCTTGAGCAGGTCGACCTGCTTCTGTGCGGAGATGAGGTTGGCGTTGTCGCGCGCGATCGCGGCGTCGGCGCCGGCATCGCGTGCCTGCGCCTGCTGCGCGTTCTGCACGCTGCCATAGCCGGTCTTGGCGAGGTCGCTGTAGCGCTTGTTCTCCTGCTGGGCGAAAACCTTCGCGGCGGTGTCGACGTCGATGGTCGCTCGCGCAGCGTTGATCACAGCCTCCTGGACCTCGAGCTGCGCCTGCTTGCTCGTCACCGTCGCGTTCGCGGCGGCGACGTCGGCCTTGGCCTGGTCGAGCGCGACGCGGAAGTCGCGGTCGTCGATCCGGGCCAGCACCTGGCCGGCCTTCACATGCTCGTTATCGCCGACCAGGACGCGGTCGAGATAGCCGCTGACCTTCGGCGCGATGGTGGTGTTGTCGGCCTTCACATAGGCGTCATCGGTGGAGACCAGGAAGCGCCCGACGGTCCAGTAATCGTAGCCGTACCAGCTCGCGCCGGCCAGGGCGGCGGCGACCACGCCCGCCAGCAACAGCTTGCGAAGGTTGAGCTTTCGGCGCGGGGCGGGGGTCGGCGCCGCCGGCAGGATGCCTTCCGGCGCGCTCGTCGGCACAACGCTGGTTTCACTCTTGGACGGGTTGGTGTGCACGGTCATGGCCGGCTCCCTGAATTAGGAAACTTGACGATTTCCAAAATAGAATTAGCTTGGGAAGAGTCAATGGAATGACAGGCATCATCTAAAAACATGGCTCAAGCAAAACCGTCATCAGAAAGCCGCCCGCGCGGCCGGCCGCCGGTGCGCAGCGACGAGGAGACGAAGCAAATCGTCATCGAGGCCGCACGGCACGCCTTCGCGGTCGAGGGCTATGCTGCGACCAGCACCGAGGAATTGGCGCGGGGCGCCGGCATCTCCACCAAGACGCTCTATCGGTTGTTTCCGGGCAAGGCGGCCTTGTTCGAGGCGATGTGCGCGGACCGGCTCGAGCGGCTGCTCTCCGACGTCAATCTTCAGGCCGGCAACCAGGCCGACATCGAAACGAATCTCGCTGCCGTGCTGGTCGCCTGCGCCGATCTTGCGCTCGATCCGGAGGTCGTGGCGCTGCAGCGCATGGTCCTGCAGCAATCGGCCACGTTCCCCGACCTCGCCGCGAATTTCTACAGGGACGGCATCTCCCGCACGGCGGCGGCGCTCGCGGGCTGGCTGCGCGACCAGGTGAAGAAGAAGCGCATCGTGCTCGACGACGTTGACGAGGCCGCCGGCATGATGATCGGCATGATGGTGTCGGCACCGCAGCGCGCGGCGATCTATGCGAGCCGGACGCTGCCCTCGCGCAAGGAAATCGAGCGGCGGGCGCGGACCTGCGCCGCGATCCTGCTCGACGGCTGCCGCGGGCCGTCGGCCTAGCGGCGGGCAGGCTTTGACAAGCCGCCCGAGCCGGGCTATATATTTCGCATGCGAAATAACGAGGCCGCGGCAAGGCACCATCGGCTGATCTACCTGCTCAATGTCGCGCAACGGCGGCTGCAGCGCTGGATGGCGGCGCAGCCCTCGAGCGAGGTGACGCCGGCGCAGGCCGGGCTGCTGTTCATCCTCGGCAGGCAGGACGGCGTGCTGATGGGCGAGGCGGGCGCCGCGCTCGACATGGGGCCGGCCGGGATTTCCGGGCTCGTCGATCGCAGCGCCGCGGCGCGGCTGGTCGAGCGGCGGGCCGATCGCGAGGATGGCCGCGCCTGGCGGGTGTGGCTGACGCCGAAGGGACGCACCGTGTTGGCGCAGTCGAAAACCGACGCGGCCGCGATCAACGCGGCCCTGACGGAAGGATTCACCAGCGCCGAGATCGACGTCGTCGCGCGCTGGCTGACGAGCGTTCAGGACAAGTTTCCGAGAGCGAGAGATTCAGAGGACTAAGGAGCGACCCATGACCGATCACGTCCGCATCGAGAGCAACGGCGGAATTCTCACCATCACGCTGGCGCGTCCCGACAAGAAGAACGCGCTGACCGACGCGATGTACGGCAAGCTCGCCGACACCATCGAATCCGCCGAGTTCGATCCGTCCGCCCGCGTGATCCTGATCCGCGGCGAGGGCGACATGTTCACCGCCGGCAACGATGTCGGCGAGTTCGCGGCCGTCGCATCCGGCAAGTCGGAAGGCAGCCGCAACGTCGTCCGCTTCATTCAGTCGCTGGCGCGCTGCAGCCGGCCGCTGGTGGCGGCGGTGCAGGGCCGCGCCGTCGGCGTCGGCACCACGATGCTGCTGCATTGCGACCTCGTCGTGCTCGCCGACAATGCGCAATTGTCGACGCCCTTCGTCAGCCTCGCTCTAGTGCCGGAGGCCGCTTCGAGCCTGCTGATGCCCGCGCGCATCGGCCATGCGCGCGCCTATGAGATGTTCGCGCTCGGCGAAACCGTGCCGGCCAAGGCCGCGCTGGAATGGGGCCTCGCCAACCGCGTCGTGCCGCTCGACAAACTCGATGCCGAGGCGCTCGCGCTGGCGCAGCGGCTCGCCCGGCAGCCGGCCGGCGCGCTCACCGCCACCAAGAAGCTGATGCGCAACGGCGAGGCACTGGTCGCGCAGATGCAGGTCGAAGGCGAGCAGTTCGCCCAGCGGCTGCGCACCGCCGAGGCGCGCGAGGCGTTCACGGCGTTCGCCGAGCGCCGTCCGCCTGATTTCACCAAGGTCGCATGATGAATTGTGGGCGGGTCCGAATGTGTGCAGGCGGAGCCGCCTCAATTCAATTCAAACCTTAACGAAACATTGGCATGTCGCGGTGCAAGGTGTGGCCTACGTGAAATGTAGGCCCCTGACCCCATGTCCATTTTTAAGAAATCGGTAAGCACGCTTCTCCTGGTGCTGATGGCCCTGTTGGCGGTGGGCGCACTGACCAGCACGGCGATCCAGATGGTCGGGGCCTTCGGCCGCTACAATGACAGCCTCGAGACGGCTCGGCTTGCCGCCGCCGACAAGGCGATCTTCCATGGCGTGCTCGCGCTTCGCAACAATCGCGGCGATGCCCAGAGCGCGATCCTCGGCGAGGACGATCCCAAGGCAAAGCTCACTGAGGCCGAAAAGGCCGAGCAGGCCGGCTATGACGGAATCATGACCGCGCTCGCGACCGTCGATTTCGCGCGCCGCGACGAGCTCGCCGGGACGCTGAAGCAGCGCTGGAGCGATGCCGCGCCGCAGTTCCAGCTGTTCTACGACGAAGCCAAACGTCCGCGCGCCGAGCGCAAGATCGAGCGGACCAATTCCTGGTACGATGCCGTCACCAAGGTCATCGACACCGCGAACCTCGCCTCCACCGCGGTGTCGAACCGCGCCTGGATGAACGATCCCTACATCGCCCGCATGATCCAGGTCCGCCGCTTCGCCTGGCAGGTGCGCGACCGCTACGGCATCCATTGCTCGTCGTTGCGCTCGAACGTCAACAACAGCAAGCCGCTCGACGACGCCCAGAAGCGGCAGGTCGCGCAATGGGACGGCACCATCACCTCCGGCTGGGCCGGCGTGGCCGAATTGCTGGCCGCGCCCGACGTGACGGCGGAGCTGGTGTCGGCGGCGTCGGACGCCAAGGCCAAGACCGACGGCGTCCTCAAGCAGATCGGCGATCTCACCAAGAATTTCGATGGCAGCGGCAAGCCTGCGATGTCCGCTTCGGAGTGGAACACGCTGTGCCAGTCGCCGTTCCCGCTCATCGTCGGCGTGGCGACCAAGGCGCTCGATCAGTCGATCGCGCGCGCCGAGGCCGTCCAGGCGACGGCGCTCACCAAGCTCATCGTGCAGTCGCTCGCGTTCCTGCTCGCGCTGGCGGTGACGCTGGCCGGCGTCTACGTCGTGCGCAATCGCTTGATGCGACCGGTTCGCGCCATCCTCGATGCCATCGCGCGGATCGGCGCGCGCGACTATGCGACGCCGGTTCCGCAATCCCGCTATCCCGACGAGTTCGGCACCATGGCGGCGGCGCTCGAGAGCCTGCGCGAAAGCGCGGCGACCGCCGAGCGTCTCGGCCAGGAGCGCGAATCGCAGCAGGCGCTGCAGCTTGCCCGCTCCGGTACGGTGGACGAGGCCTGCCGCAGTTTCGACGACACGGTGCAGGCGGTGATTCAAAGCGTCGCTGCGTCGGCGCGGGAGCTCGATGCCACCGCGACCGATGTGCGCACGCTGGTGTCGGAATCGAGCAGCCAGACCGCTGCGGTTTCCAGCGCGGCCGAGCAGGCCACCAACAATCTCGAGACCATCGCGGCGGCGACGGAAGAGCTGTCCGCCTCGGTCGGCGAAATCTCCGCGCAGGTCCAGTCGAGCGCGCGGGAAGCGCGTGAGGCTGTTTCGCAGGCGGAACGGACCAATGCGACGGTCGAGATTCTCGACCAGACCGCAAGCCGGATCAGCGAGGTCGTGAAGATGATTCACGCCATCGCCGGCCAGACCAATCTGCTGGCGCTGAACGCCACCATCGAAGCCGCGCGAGCCGGCGAGGCCGGCCGCGGCTTCGCCGTGGTCGCCGGCGAGGTCAAGAGCCTTGCGGCGCAGACCGCGACCGCGACGGAAGAGATCTCCCGCCAGGTCGAGGAGATCCAGGGTGCGACCGGGCAGGCAGTGACCGCGATCCGCTCCATCGGCGGCGCCATCAGCGGCATCGACGAGAAGATGACGGCGATTGCTGCTGCCGTGGAACAGCAGCGCGCGGCCACCACCGAGATCTCGCGCAACTTCCAGCAGGCCGCGCAAGGCACCCGCGAAGTCACCGACACTATCGGCAGCGTCGCCAAGCTCAATCAGGAGACCGGCAATGCCGGCACGGTGCTGTCGGACTCCGTGAAGAAGATGTCGGCGGACGCCGATCGTCTCCGCGTCGCGGTCGAGGGCTTTTTGGGAGCCGTGAAGACCGCGTAGTTGCCGCGCAACACGACCTCATCCTGAGGGCCCGCCATAGGCGGGCGTCTCGAAGGATGGCCGCAGGCGCGCTTCCCGCCGCGCCTCATATGCGATAGCTCCGCGTATCCCTCGGTTTTCCATCCAATGGCGCGCGGGCATTGCCCACGGTCCGCGCGGCGGCTACACCTGTGCCGCCGCGTCACGCGGCAGCAGACGTAAGCCACATCAGGGATGGAGAGTTCGATGCCGGTCACCCCACACAAGGCCCAGCGCCCCTATCGCGGCGTGTTCCCGGTCGCGCCCACCATCTTCGACGAACGCGGCGAGCTCGACCTGGAAGGCCAGCGCCGCTGCATCGATTTCATGATCGACGCCGGCTCGCACGGCCTCTGCATCCTCGCCAATTTCTCCGAGCAGTTCGTGCTCACCGACGCCGAACGCGAGACGGTGATGCATGCGGTGCTGGAGCATGTCGCGGGCCGGGTTCCCGTCATCGTCACCACCACGCATTTCAGCTCGGCCGTCTGCGCGGCGCGCAGCAAGCAGGCCGAGGCCGCCGGTGCGGCCATGGTGATGGTGATGCCGCCCTATCACGGCGCGACCTTCCGCGTGCCCGAGAAGGGCATCGTCGAGTTCTTCAGGGTGCTCTCGGGCGCGATCAATATCCCGATCATGATCCAGGATGCGCCGGTGGCCGGCACGCCGCTGTCGGTCGAGCTGCTGGCGCGGCTGGCGCGCGAGTTCTCCAACATCCGCTATTTCAAGATCGAGGTGCCGGGCGCGGCCTCGAAGCTCCGCAGCCTGATCGAGGCGGGCGGCAAGGACATCGAGGGACCGTGGGATGGCGAGGAAGCCATCACGCTGCTGGCCGACCTCGATGCCGGCGCCACCGGTGCCATGACCGGCGGCGGCTATCCCGACGGTATCCGCCAGATCATCGATCCCTATTTCGCCGGAGATCGCGAGAAGGCGAAGGCGGCCTATGAGCGCTGGCTGCCGCTGATCAATTACGAGAACCGCCAATGTGGCCTGATCGCCTGCAAGGCGATGATGCAGGCCGGCGGCGTGATCAAGTCGGAAGCCGTGCGCCATCCCTTGCAGCCGCTGCACCCGGCGACGCGCGCCGGCCTGCTGGAGCTCGCCAAGGAGCGCGACGCGCTGGCGCTGCGCTGGGGGAAGTAGCGGCCGCTTGCACCGCCGTCGCTGAATTCCTCAGGTGTCGTCCCGGCGAAGGCCGGGACCCATAACCACAAAGCTCAGTTTGACGAAGACTCGGAGTTACCAGCTCACTCCACAACCACTCCCTGGGGGTATGGGTCCCGGCCCCCCGTGCGCAATTGCGCACTAGGCCGGGACGACACCGAGGGTAAGGTGCGCGCTCGCCTATATCGCCCTACGGCGTCGAATTAGCGCAATTCCGCCAGTTTCCCCCGGTCCGGCGATGGCCTATCCTACGTCCGCCAACCGGCCCTGCGGAGCATTTCAAGACATCGCGTAACACCTCTTCATTATGCCGTTATCCCGAGCCAGGTTGGAGCGAACCGACAGAACAGGGAGGCAGTGCCATGACGATGAGGCCGGATCCCACCTTTCACCCATCGCCCAGGCTTGCGATGGAAGCGCCTGCGGAGAACTTTGCCTACACATTGCTGCTCAGTCCGGATTTCTCAAAGCCGGATGCTCTCGCGGTCATCGACGTCAAGCCGGGATCGCCGACCTATAGCCAGATCGTCCACACCGTGACGATGCCCAACAAGGGCGACGAGTTTCATCACTTCGGCTGGAATGCCTGCTCCTCCGCGCTGTCGCCGCTCGCCGGACACGCCTTCGTCGAGCGGCGCTATCTCATCATCCCCGGACTGCGCTCGTCGCGGATCTACATCATCGATACCAAGCCGGATCCGACGAAGGCGAAGATCCACAAGATCATCGAGCCGGAGGAGGTCTTCAGGAAGACCGGCTACTCGCGGCCGCATACCATCCATTGCGGGCCTGACGGCATCTATGTGAGCACGCTGGGCGGTGGCGGCAAAGACGGCACCAACGGACCTCCCGGCGTCTTCATCATGGATTGCGAGACGTTCGAGGTCCTTGGACGATGGGAGATCGACCGCGGCCCGCAGACACGGCATTACGATTTCTGGTGGAACCTGCCGCGCGATTACATGGTGACCAGCGAATGGGCGCTGCCGCCGCAATTCGAGAACGGGATCGTCCCCGAAGATCTGCTTGCGAACAAATACGGTCATCATCTCCACTTCTGGGACCTTCGCGCCCGCCGCAACGTCCAGACCATCGACCTCGGCGCCAATCATCAGATGGCGCTGGAGGTGCGGCCGGCGCACGATCCGGTTCGCGAGTACGGCTTCGTCGGCGTCGTGGTCGACACCACCAACCTCGAAGCATCGATCTGGACCTGGTGGCGCGAGGGCGGAAAATTCCACGCCGAAAAGACGGCCACGATCCCTCCCGAACCCGCGCCCAAGGAGAAGCTGCCGCCGCTGCTGCAGGGATTTGGCGCCGTGCCGCCGCTGGTGACGGACATCGACCTGTCGATGGACGACCGGTTTCTCTATGTCTCGTGCTGGGGCACGGGCGAAATGCGCCAGTACGACGTCAGCGATCCCCGTAAGCCGAAGCTTGCGGGCTCGGTTCACATCGGAGGCATCGCGCGCCGCACACCGCATCCGAACGGCAAGACCTTTGCGGCCGGTCCGCAGATGGTCGAGATCAGCCGCGACGGCAGGCGCGTGTATTGGACCAATTCGCTCTATTCCACCTGGGACGACCAGTTCTATCCCGACGGCGTTCCCGGCGTGGAAGTCATGGCCAATGTCGGTCGCAACGGCGGCCTCGAGCTCGACAAGGACTACTTCGTGAGCTTCCCCGACGGATATCGTGCGCACCAGATCAGGCTCGAGGGCGGTGACTGTTCGACCGATTCCTTTTGCTACCCGTCGGTCTAGAGGGGGCGCATGCGAGCCCGGCGCTTGGCTTGCTGTGGCTCGCGCTTGTTGCGAGCGGTCTCTATCACGGGATCAACCCGGGAATGGGCTGGCCGCTCGCCGTCTCCGCCGGGCTCCTGGACAAGAGCCCGCGCGCGCTCTTCCGTGCATTGTGGGCCCTGGCGGCCGGGCATCTGCTGGCAACGCTTCTCGTGCTGCTGCCATTCGCGTTCCTGCTCGTGCTGGCCGAGTGGCAGCGTCCGATCCAGATCGGTGCGAGCCTTCTCGTCATCGCCTTCGGCGTCTATCGGCTGATCGACCGGCGCCATCCGCGTGCGCTGGCGCGAATTCCGCCGACGCAACTGGCGCTCTGGTCGTTTGCCGTCGCCATTGCTCACGGCGCCGCCCTGATGCTCGTGCCGATCTATCTCGGGCTCTGCCAGGCTTTCGAGCTCGATGCCGGCCATGAGGCGGCGGGCGCATTGATGCAGGCAAATCTCGGGATGGCGGTGCTGGTGTCGCTGGTTCACGTGACCGCCATGGTCGGCGCCGGCGGATGCCTGGCGTGGCTGGTTTATCGCCATCTGGGATTGAAGTTCGTCTCGCGAAGCTGGTTCAATCTCGATGCAGTCTGGGCGAGTAGCCTCGTTCTGGTCGGCGCGGTGGCGCTCGCCTTCAATCTCGCGAGCTGGCGCTGAGGTCCATCCGTGCTAGAGCCCATTCGCCAATGATGCGAAAGCGCGCTTTGGCATCATCCTGCTTGAACAGGGTGATGCGGTCGATCTCCAGCGCATCGAGTTTCAGCGCCGCAAACCTTGCCCGCAGCATCCCTAGGATCGGGCCGCGCCGCTCCGCATCCAGCCGCCCCGTCAGCGTCATGTGGAAGCGGAATTCCTCCATCACGTAAGGATAGCCCCAGCGGTCGAGATAGTCGCGCTGCCGCTCGCTCAGCTTCTCCGGCTTGCGCCGCGCGCGATCCTCCGCCGACAGCGGCGCCCGGAAAGCGTCGAAATCGCGGACGCAATCGGCGGCAAGCTGTTGCAGCGCATCGACCGGCTCGGCCGGAATCACGGCAATGAAGCCGCTGATGGCATCGACGATCGGGCGGATCACCGGAACGGGCCGCGGCTTGCCGGCGAATGCCGCGCAGGCTGCGATCAGGTCGGCCTCGGTCTTTCCGGGCGAGGCCGCCATCGGCGCCTTCAGCGTGCCGTGAAAGCCGTATTTGCGGGGATCGCTGCTGACGTCGCGCCAGTCCGGTGCGACATGCAGCGCGTCCTTCGGAAACGAAAGCTCGTCACCGGTATAGGCATCGTAGCCGAGCAGCTCGGCGCCGAAGCGGGAGAGGCGGCTGTCGCGGCCTGCGGCAAAATAGATCGCGTAGCGGGGAAAACCTGTCATCGCCTCAGCATAACCAATTTAGGCCGCGACGACAGCCTCGCGCGGCGCCGTCACCGTCGCGAGCAACCGCGAGGCATCGGTGAGATGCACGAGCTTGCCGCCCGAGATCACCGCAACCAGGCGCGGGCGCAACGGCATGGTGTCGTCGACCAGCAGGATGTCGGCGCGGCGTCCTTGCGCAAGGATGCCGCGATCGGTCAGGCCGGTCGCGCGGGCGGGCCCGGCGGAGACCAGATCCCAGGCCTTGCTCAGCGGCAGCACGCCGTCGGCGGCGAGGCGGAAGGCGGCGAGCAGCTGTGCCGGATAGTAGTAGTCCGACGCCAGCACCGAGCAGAGCCCCTTGGCGATCATGTCGGACGCCTTGGTCCAGCCGGTGTGGCTGCCGCCGCGGACGACATTCGGCGCGCCGTAGACGATGGCATCGCCGTGGTTCGCAGCGGCGCGCGCGGTCTCCTCGTTGATCGGAAACTCCGCGATGTCAGCGCCGAGCTCGCGAAATTCCTGCCGCATCGCCGGCGTCGCATCGTCGTGCGACAGCATCCGCACCTCAGCCGCGCGAGCGGCCGCGGCCAGCCGTGACACCGAAGCCGGCACGTCAGCGGCGCGCGAGACGACCCGATCGACCAGGCTGTCGAAATCCTCGGACGACAGCCCGGTGCGCTCCACCATGCGGTTGCGCTTGCGCGGCTTGGCCATGTCGGCGACGGTGCCGTCCATGTGGTCGTTGAAGGCGAACAGGTCGACGCGGCCCTCGCCGAGCCATTGTGCGATCTCGTCCTCGGCGTCGAGATTGTAGGTCTCGTGCCGCAGATGGAAGCGGGTGTCGGCGGCGAATTGCGGGCGCTGCCGCTCGATCGCCTCCATGAGGCCGCGTGCATTGCCGGCGCTGCGCAGGCCCGGCTCCCACGAGCAGGTCGTGGCGTGGAACACGGTGGTGATGCCGTTGCTGATTGCCTGGCGGTCGCTGTCGGCGAGCGCGACGTCGATCGGGAAGTCGACCCCGGCGCGCGGCATCATCTGCCGCTCGAACGCATCTCCGTGCAGATCGACGATGCCAGGCAGGACCAGCAGGTCGCGCGCATCGATCGCCAGCCGCGCCCGGCCGCGCGAGCCGCCGATGTCCGCGACATCGGTTCCGGACACGCTCAGAGAGGCTTCGACGATCTCGGTGCCGATCAGGGCACGGCCGCCTTCAAGGAAAATGTCTGTCACGCGATGGCGCTTTTCTTGCTGGAGCGGGGGGAAGCTCCCCGTGCTTCATATGTGGCGAGAAAATCTTCAATCCCGAGCTTGCGAAAATGCGGCAGGGCCTCACGCAATTTGTCGTGATCCCAGTCCCACCAGGCGAGCCGCGCAAGCCGTCCGGCGACCTCTTCCGAAAACCTTCGCCGCACGATCCGCGCCGGGTTGCCGGCGACGATGGCATAGGCGGGCACGTCCTTGGTGACGATGGCGCCGGCTGCGATCACCGCGCCGGTGCCGATGTTGCGGCCCGGCAGCACCACCGCACCGTGACCGATCCAGACGTCATGGCCGATATGAACGTGGTGCTGGCGCCGCCACTCGAAGAACTCGGTGTCGTCGCTCTCGCCCGGGAAGTAGGCGCTGGAGCGATAGGTGAAATGGGCCTGCGTCGCGCGGTGCATCGGGTGATTGCCCGGGTTGATGCGCGTCATCGCCGCGATCGAGCAGAACTTCCCGATCGTGGTGTAGGTGATCTGGGCGTCGTTCACGACATAGGAGTAATCGCCCATCGTGACTTCGTGCAGGATGGTGCGCGCGCCGACCTCGGTGTAGGCGCCGAGCCGGGTCTCGTGAAGCTTCGCAGAGGCGTCGATGGTCGGTTGGACTGAGAGCAGCTTGCCGGCCATGGATGCGTCCGTCGTTTCGAGGGCGGGCCATCCTCTTCGAGTGGCTCGATGACAATGTCATGACATCACGATGACAGGGGATGAGGTGTGTAGGATCGCCGCACCGCAACGCGGGTGTCACACAAGTGTCAAGCGTCGGCGTTAGCGGTGGGCTCCAGCTACTCTGGAGTCCTGCATGCTGGTGGTTGAAGGTCTGACGTGCCGCTTTGGCGCAAAAGCGGCGGTGGACGACGCTTCGTTTCAAGTGTCCCCCGGCGGATTCGTCGGTGTGATCGGACGATCCGGCGCCGGCAAATCGACCATGCTGCGGATGATCAATCGCCTCGCGACGCCGACGCAGGGCCGTATTCTGTTCGACGGCCTCGACGTCACCGCGCTGCGCGGCAAGGAATTGCGCCAGTGGCGCGCGCGCTCGGCGATGATCTTTCAGCAGTTCAACCTGGTCGGCCGCCTCGATGTGCTGACCAACGTGCTGATGGGGCGCCTGGCGACGATGCCGGCCTGGCGCTCGCTCACCCAGACCTGGCCCGAGCAGGACAAGGCGCTGGCGATGTCCGCGCTCGAGCAGTTTGACATTGCCTCGCTCGCGGCGCAGCGCGCCGACCAGCTCTCCGGCGGCCAGCAGCAGCGCGTCGCGATCGCCCGCGCGCTGGTGCAGCAGCCCGACATCATCCTTGCCGACGAGCCGATCGCCTCGCTCGATCCGCGTAACACCAAGATCGTGATGGATGCGCTGCTGCGCATCAACAAGCACTTCGGCATCACCGTGCTCTGCAACCTGCATTCGCTCGATCTCGCCCGCAGCTATTGCGACCGCCTGATCGGCATGGCGGCGGGCCGCGTGGTGTTCGACGGTGTCCCGTCCGAGCTGACGGATCACGTTGCGCGCGAGCTCTACGACCTCGAAGCCGCCGACGTCATGGGCGGCCTGCCTGTCCCGGCGCCAGAGGGCGTGCCGGCGCTCGGAACCGCCGCGGCCGCCTGAGCCGCGACGCACCTGTTCAGTTGCCAGATTGCGTCAACCGACCCCAACCGATGAAGAGGGTATCATGATCACTCGCAGATTAATCCTTGCCGGCACCGCCGCGCTTGCCTTCACCACTTCTGCTTCCGCCGACGACTGGAAAGCAAAGTATCCCGAGCTGACCTTCGCGGTCGTTCCGGCCGAGAACGCCTCGGGCGTCACCGAGCGCTGGGCGCCGTTCATGAGCTATCTCTCCAAGGAGCTCGGCGTGAAGGTCACGCTGCGCATTGCCAACGACTACGCCGCCGTCATCGAAGGCCAGCGCGCCGGCAACATCCATATCGCCAGCTACGGCTCGGCTTCGTTCGCCCGCGCCCGCCTGACCGGCGTCAAGACCGACGCCTTCGCCAACGACATCAACGCCGACGGCTCGACCGGCTACTATTCCGTGTTCTTCGTCAAGGCGAGCAGCCCCTACAAGAAGGTCGACGACCTCAAGGGCAAGAACCTCGGCCTCGTTGATCCGAACTCGACGTCGGGCAACAACGTGCCGCGCTTCGAGCTCGACAAGATGGGCATCCCGGATGCCGACACCTATTTCAGCAAGGTCGTCTTCACCGGCAGCCACGAGAACGCGATGCTGGCGCTGGCGCAGGGCACCGTCGACGTCGCGGCCAACCAGTGGACCACCGACGATGATTCGACGCTTGCGCAGATGCTGACCAAGGGCATGCTGAAGAACGCCGACGGCTCGGCGATGAAGAAGGACGACTTCCGCATCATCCACAAGTCGGCACCGATCATCAACGGACCCTACGCCTACAACTCCGATCTGCCGGACGACGCCAAGGCGGCCATCGCGAAGGCCTTCTTCGACGCTCCGGCGAAGGACAAGGCGGCGTTCGATCGCCTTCAGGACGGCCAGAAGAAGGGCTTCAATCACGCCACCACCAAGGACTGGGATGGCACGATCGAGCTGATCAAGTTCGTCGACGCGCTGCGTAAAAAGAAGGCGTCCTGATTTCAGGGCGACGTCACTGGAGCCGGGTCGAGGGACCCGGCTCTTTCTCTTTGACCGGCCACTTCTCCTGACCAGATGACCGTCGCGGTTTCGATCCTTCCCGAGCAGCAGCTTGCTGCGCTGAACGCTGCCTATCGTCAGGCGGTCGCGCGCAAGCGGTTGCGCATGCTGCTGGGCGTCGCGATCTTTGCCGCTGCGCTGGTTCTTGCCGGCATCGGCGCCGAAGTGAATCTGCGCACGCTGTTCACCTATTTCGGCAACTTCGTCAGCTATTTCGACCGCATCCTCACCCTCGACAACGGCCAGCGCGTCTGGACCGACTTTGGCGAGTGGCTGTGGGGCTGGCGCAAATGGCTGAAGATGCTGGGTGAGACGCTGCTGATCTCCTATGTCGGCACGTTGATCGGCGCGACCCTTGCATTCTGCCTGAACTTCTTCGCGGCCGAGAATACCTCGCCGTCGCCCTGGCTGCGCTTCGTCGTGCGCCGGCTGCTCGAATTTGCTCGCACCGTTCCCGGCATCGTCTTCGCGCTGGTGTTCGTGATCGCCTTCGGCCTCGGCCCGATGGCGGGCGTGCTCGCCATCGCGATCCACTCCACCGGCGCGCTCGGCAAGCTGTTCTCCGAGATCGTCGAGAATGCCGACATGAAGCCGGTCGAAGGCATCCGCTCGACCGGCGCGAGCTGGCTGTCCTGCATGCGTTTTGCGATCGTGCCGCAGGTCACCGCAGGCTATGCCAGCTATGCGCTGCTGCGCTTCGAGATCAATGTCCGCGAAGCGTCCGTCATGGGCTTCGTCGGCGCCGGCGGCATCGGCCAGGAACTCGTCGTCGCCATCCGCAAATTCTACTATTCCGACGTCAGCGCCATCCTGCTTGCCATCATCGTCACCGTCTTCATCATCGACATCAGCACCGGCTGGCTGCGCGGCCGCCTGTTCGGCAGGGAGGCGCGGACGTGACGACGCCGCAGCAGGTCGATCCGCGCGAGATGCGCGCGCGCTACCCCGACATTTTCGATCGGCCGGCCTCGGCACGGCTGGCGACGCCGGCGATGATCGTCGCGGCGCTCGCGATCCTGATCTACGGTCTCGTGGATCTCGACTTCTCGCCGTCGCGGTTGTTCGCCGGCCTCAGCCAGCTCGGCTGGATCAGCCTGATGATGATCCCGCCGGATCCAGGCTCCTCGCTGCCGGTCTATCTGAAGGCGCTGGGCGAAACGCTCTCGATCGCGCTGCTCGGCACCACGCTCGCGGCGGTGTTCGCGCTTCCCGTCAGCCTGCTGGCCGCGCGCAACATCATCCCCTCGCAGATCCTGCGCTTTCCCGTGCGGCGCTTCCTCGATTCGATCCGCGGCGTCGACACGCTGATCTGGGCGCTGGTGTGGATCAACGTCGTCGGCCTCGGGCCGTTCGCCGGCGTGCTCGCCATCGCCGTGTCGGATTTCGGCGCCTTCGGCAAGCTGTTCTCGGAGGCGATCGAGGGGGCCGACCAGAAGCAGGTCGAGGGCATCCGCGCCTCCGGCGGCAGCGCGCTGCACGAGATCCGCTTCGGCCTGCTGCCGCAGGTCCTGCCCGTCATCGCTGGCCAGGTGCTCTATTTCATCGAATCCAACACCCGCTCGGCCACCATCATCGGCATCGTCGGCGCCGGCGGCATCGGCCTCCAGCTCGCCGAGCAGATCCGTGTGCTGGAATGGCAGAAGGTGTCGTTCCTGATCCTGATGATCCTCGTCGCCGTCGCCGCGATCGATTTCATCTCGGGCAAGCTGCGGTTTGCGATCATCGGGCGCAGGGCGGTGGCCTGATCTCTTCGCCTCTCCCCGCTTGCGGGGAGAGGCCGGAATTTGCGAAGCAAATTCCGGGTGAGGGGGACTCGCCGCGAGTCCGTCTCTCGCCGTCATTGCGGAAGCGGCCCCTTACCCCGACCCTCTCCCCGTAAGAACGGGGAGAGGGAGAACAGCCGTCTCACCCGTTCTCCACCAGAAACTCCACGCGCTCTGCCGCAAACCGCGAATGCTTGGTCACCAGCGGCTTGCCGTCGAGATCATGGTCGGTGGCGTCGACCACCAGGATCGGCCGTCCGAGCGGAAGATCGAGCCGTGCGGCATCGGTCGCATCGACGATGCCGGCGGTGATCCGGGTCGCGCCGCGGCGATAGTCGCGGACGCCGTAATGCTCGAGCAGCTTGGTCATCGAGCGGGTCGCGGCGAACACCTCGCCCGCACCCGGAAACAATTCGGATGACACCCACGTCGTGGAGACGCAGATCGGCGTGCGGTCGGCGAGGCGGATCGCCTCGATCCGCACCAGCGGCGCGCCGGTCTTCAGTCCCAGCTCGCGCGCGAGCTCGCGGGTTGCGACGTCCCCGGTCGCCTCGATCAGCCGCCCATGCGGCTCGCGGCCCTCGGCGCCGACGATCTCGGAGAAACGCGTGCGCGAGCGCAGGGGATAGGCGAGCTTCTGCGCCTCGACATAGGTTCCGCTGCCGCGCTCGGCGCGCACCAGGCCGCGCTCGGCAAGGGCTGCGAGCGCGCGCCGCACGGTGTGGCGGTTCACGCGATAGGTTTCGGCGATCTCCATCTCACCCGGCAGCTTGTCGCCGGCCGCAAAGCGGCCGTCGGCGATGCCGCGCTCGATGCCGTCGGCCACGAGGCGCCATAGCGCGACGCCCGAGGAGGCTGTGTCCTGCATGCTCATGTCGTCGGCCAAGCTAGCTCAGAAATCACACCTTTGTCACGAAACAGTCATGGCGCTCCCTTATGAAGTTGTCTAGTATCATAGACAACTTCGGTTCGGCAAGTTTCGTCAAAGGCGCGGTGGATCCGGTGACCCCTCACAATACCCAGCAAGCCCAGCGCAAGGCCGCCATGGCCGTGCTGGCGCACGCGGAGGCGGGCGAGATCGCCGCTCGCCTCCGCAACCTTGCGCTTCCAGCCCATCAGGACCTGCGCTCGCCGGAGAACGGCCTCGTCATGCTGCGCGGCCGGGTCGGCGGCGACGGTGCGCCGTTCAATCTCGGCGAGGCCACAGTGTCGCGCGCGGCGGTGCGGCTCGCGAGTGGCGAGGTCGGCTTCGGCTACACGCTCGGGCGCGACGGTGAGAAGGCGCGGCTGATCGCGCTGTGCGATGCGCTGGTGCAGTCGCGCGATTTCGGCCCCGCCGTCGAGCGCGACGTAATCGCGCCGTTGCGCGAGCAGCTTATGATCCGGCGGGAGCAGGCGGCGGCGGAGACCGCCGCGACGAAGGTTGATTTCTACACCATGGTGCGCGGTGAAGGGTGAGATCATGACCACCATTGCGGAATTGCCGCCGGGATTCGCCGACAAGGTGCTGTCGGCGCAATCGACGTTTCGTTCGGTCATGGACGCGATGGCGCGGCCGGGCTCGGTCCAGCGCATCGTGCCGATGGCGGGCGCGCCGGGCGTGATGATGCGCGGCACGGCGGCGATCGCGCTGACGCTGTTCGATCACGACACGCCGCTCTGGCTCGATGCGCGGATGTCGGAAAGCTCCGACGTGACCAAGTGGCTGAAGTTCCACACCGGCGCGCCGGTCGTGCAGGATTCGTCGATCGCGTCGTTCGCGCTCGTCAGCGACGGCGGTGCGCTGCCCCCGCTCGAGCGCTTTGCGCTCGGCTCCAGCGAGTATCCGGACCGTTCGACCACGGTGATCATCCAGGTCGACAGCCTGACCTCGGGGCGCAGCTTCGAGCTGCGCGGCCCCGGCATCGACGGCGTCGCCACGTTGCCGGCGTCGATCAAGCCTTTCGACCTGTTCGAGCGCCTGCGCATGAACGAAGCACTGTTTCCGCGCGGCATCGACGTGGTGCTGGTCGCCGATGACGCCGTGGTCGCGATCCCACGCACCATTCGCGTCGTGAGCAAGGGAAGCTAACGCATGTATGTCGCAGTCAAGGGCGGCGAACGCGCCATCGAGAACGCCCATCGCCAGCTCGCACATAAGCGGCGCGGCGACCAGAGCGTTGCGGAAATCACGCTCGACCAGATCTCGGAGCAGCTCGGCCTCGCCGTTGATCGCGTCATGAGCGAAGGCTCGCTCTATGACCGCGAGCTCGCGGCGCTCGCAATCAAGCAGGCGCGCGGCGACCTGATCGAGGCGATCTTCCTCGTTCGCGCCTTCCGCGCCACGCTGCCGCGCTTCGGCACCAGCGAGCCGGTCGACACCGGCGCGATGCGGGTGGAGCGCCGCGTGTCGGCGACCTTCAAGGACATCCCGGGCGGACAGATCCTGGGGCCGACCTTCGACTACACGCATCGCCTGCTCGATCCCTCGCTCGCCGAGGGATTCGTGCCGGAGGCGCCGGCAACGGCGGAAGCGTCCACCGCGCCGACCCCGCGTGTCACCGACATTCTGGGCCGCGACGGGCTGATCGAATCATCGCCGCAGGCCGAGGACGGCGCCAGCGTCGGCGATCTCACCCGCGAGCCCCTCAACTTCCCGGCCGACCGCGACCTGCGCCTGCAAAACCTCGCGCGCGGCGACGAGGGCTTTCTGCTCGCGATGGGCTATTCCACCCAGCGCGGCTACGGCCGCAACCATCCCTTCGTCGGCGAGATACGCTTCGGCGAGGTCGAGGTCGAATTTCTCGCCGAGGACGTCGGCTTCGCCGTGCCGCTCGGCGCGATCGAGCTCACCGAGTGCCAGATGGTCAACCAGTTCAAGGGCTCTGCGACCGAAGCGCCGTGCTTCACCCGCGGCTACGGCCTTGCCTTCGGCCAGAGCGAGCGCAAGACCATGTCGATGGCGCTGGTCGATCGCGCGCTGCGCGCCCGCGAGCTCGGCGAAGAGGCGCTCGCGCCGGCGCAGGACGAGGAATTCGTGATGTCGCATTCGGACAACGTCCAGGCGACCGGCTTCGTCGAGCACCTGAAGCTGCCGCATTATGTCGACTTCCAGTCCGAGCTCGGCCTGCTCCGCAAGCTGCGCAAGGAGTTTGCCGAGGCCAACGCGCCCGATGCCATGAAGGAGGCCGCGGAATGAACGCGCCCGCCTACAACTTCGCCTATCTCGACGAGCAGACCAAGCGGATGATCCGCCGCGCGATCCTGAAGGCGATCGCGATTCCCGGCTACCAGGTGCCGTTCGCGAGCCGCGAGATGCCGATGCCCTATGGCTGGGGCACCGGCGGCGTGCAGGTCACGGCCGCGATCCTCGGTCCCCAGGACGTGCTGAAGGTGATCGACCAGGGTTCCGACGACACCACCAACGCGATCTCGATCCGCAAGTTCTTCGCCAAGACCGCCGGCGTCGCCACCACGACGGCGACGGAGGAGGCCACCGTGATCCAGACCCGCCATCGCATCCCGGAGACGGCGCTGCACGCGAACCAGGTGCTGGTCTATCAGGTGCCGATCCCCGAGCCGCTGCGTTTCCTCGAGCCGCGCGAGACCGAGACCCGGCGCATGCATGCGCTCGCCGAGTACGGCCTGATGCATGTCAAGCTCTACGAGGACATCGCGCGCTTCGGCCACATCGCGACCGCCTACGCCTATCCGGTGAAGGTGAACGCGCGTTACGTGATGGACCCGTCGCCGACGCCGAAATTCGACAACCCCAAGATGGACAATTGCCCGGCGCTGCAATTGTTCGGCGCCGGCCGCGAGAAGCGCATCTACGCGATCCCGCCCTATACGCAGGTGGTGTCGCTCGATTTCGAGGATCACCCGTTCGAGCCCTATCGATTCAACGCGCCCTGTGCGCTGTGCGGCGCGGACAATTCCTATCTCGACGAGATCGTCACCGATGACAAGGGCGGACGGATGTTCGTCTGCTCCGACACCGATTATTGCGAGGGCCGGCAGGCCGCCGGCCACCACGGCAGCCTCAGCGCTGCGCCGTACAAGGAGAAGGCGCATGGTTGATCAAGCCGCGCTGGAAAACGACGAGCCGCTGCTGGTCGCGGAGTCGCTCAGCAAGTCGTTCGGCCGCATCGCCGCCTGCCGCGACGTGTCGTTCTCGCTCTATCCGGGCGAGGTGCTGGCGATCGTCGGCGAATCCGGCTCCGGCAAGTCCACGCTGCTGCAGATGCTATCGGGCCAGCTCACCCCGAGCGCCGGTCACGTCTCCTATCGCATGCGCGACGGCATCACCCGCGATCTCACGACGCTGGGCGAGGCCGAGCGCCGCTTCCTGTTCCGCACCGATTGGGGCTTTGTCCACCAGGATCCCGCGCAGGGCCTGCGCATGGCGGTGTCGGCCGGCGCCAATGTCGGCGAGCGGCTGATGGCGGTCGGGTGGAATCACTACGGCCGCATCCGCGACACCGCCTCCGACTGGCTGACCCGCGTCGAGATCGACACAGCGCGCATCGACGATGCGCCGCGCACCTATTCCGGCGGCATGCGTCAGCGCCTCCAGATCGCCCGCAACCTCGTCACCGAGCCGCGCCTCGTGTTCATGGACGAGCCGACCGGCGGCCTCGACGTTTCCGTGCAGGCCCGTCTGCTCGACCTGCTGCGCAGCCTCGTCGCCGAGCTGAATCTCGCCGTCGTCATCGTTACACACGATCTCGCGGTGGCGCGCCTTCTGTCGCACCGGGTGATGGTGATGAAGGGCGGCCGCGTCATCGAGACCGGTCTCACCGACCAAGTGCTCGACGATCCTCGCGAGCCCTATACCCAGCTCCTCGTCTCCTCGATCCTGCCGCCATGAACCGCACGATATGAGTTTGCCAATGACCGCCATGATCGAAGTCACCGACGCGAAGAAGACCTTCACGATGCACCTGCAGGGCGGCATCGAGCTGCCCGTCGTCAGCGGCGTGACGTTCGACGTCAATCCCGGCGAATGCGTCGTGCTGTCGGGGCCGTCGGGTGCCGGCAAGTCGTCGATCCTGAAGATGATCTTCGGCAATTACCGCTGCGATAGCGGCCGCATCGGCATCCGCCATCGCGGCGCGGTGATCGATCTCGCCACCGCCGAGCCGCGGCAGGTGCTCAACGTCCGCCGTTCGACCATCGGCTATGTCAGCCAGTTCCTGCGGGCGGTGCCGCGGGTGGCCACCATCGACGTCGTCGCCGAGCCGCTGATCGTGAACGGCGTGAGCCGGGCCGACGCCCAGGCGCGCGCCGGTGGGCTGCTGCACCGTCTCAACATCCCCGAGCGGCTCTGGCAGCTTCCGCCCGCGACCTTCTCCGGCGGCGAGCAGCAGCGCGTCAACATCGCGCGCGGCTTCATCTCGGACCTGCCGATCCTGCTGCTGGACGAGCCCACCGCCTCGCTCGATGCCGCCAACCGCGCCGTCGTGGTCGAGCTGGTCGCCGAGAAGAAACGGCAGGGCGTCGCCATGGTCGCCATTGTCCATGACGACGAAATCCGTCATTTGATTGCCGATCGTATCGTTGACGTCACCAGCTTTGCCGCCGCGGCCTGAAGGAAGAGGGAAATGAACGCCAAGCCGAAGGAATCCGTGATCGCCAACGCCAGGATCGTGCTGGCCGACCGGGTGATCGAGCAGGGCTGGCTCGCTCTTGCCGACGGACGCATTGCCGAGATCGGCGAGGGCAGGGCGCCCGCGGGTGCCGAGGATGCAGGCGGCGATTTGATCATGCCCGGCCTGATCGAGCTCCACACCGACCATCTCGAAGCGCATTACGTGCCGCGCCCGAAGGTGTTCTGGAATCCGGTCGCGGCCGTGATCTCCTATGACGGCCAGCTCGCCACGTCAGGCATCACCACCGTGTTCGACTCGCTCCGGGTCTGGCGCGAGGACGGTGCCGAGGAAGTCGACGGCCGTGCCGGCGTGCTCGCCGCCGCGATCACCACCGCGCGCGAGGCCAGCCTGTTGCGCGCCGACCACTTCCTGCACCTGCGCTGCGAGATCCCGATGCCGAGCGTGGTCGAGGAGGCCAAGGAGCTGATCGACCGTCCCGACGTCAAGCTGATGTCGCTGATGGACCACACGCCCGGCCAGCGCCAGTTCCGCGACGAGGTCAAGCTACGCGATTACTACCGTGGCAAGGGCGGCGGCAAGACCGATGCCGAGCTCGACGAGCTGTTCGCCAAGCGCTTCGAATATCAGAGGCTCTATGCCGCGGCCAACATGCGCGAGATCGTGGCGCTGGCGCATGAGTACAGGATCCCGCTGGCGAGCCACGACGACACCACCGAGGAGAATGTCGCCGACGCCGTGCGAGACCGCGTCTCGGTCGCCGAATTCCCGACCACGCTGGAGGCCGCGCGCGGCCTGCACCAGGCCGGCATCGACATCCTGATGGGCGCGCCGAACGTGGTGCGCGGCGGCTCGCACTCCGGCAACATTGCCGCGGTCGATCTCGCCCGCGAAGGCCTGCTCGACATCCTGTCGTCGGACTACATTCCGTCGAGCCTGCTGATGGCCGCCCTGCAACTGCCGGAGCATGTGCCCGCGATCAGCCTTCCGGCCGCGGTTCAGACCGTGACCAAGGCGCCGGCCGAGGCGGTCGGCCTCACCGACCGCGGCGAGGTCGCAACCGGCAAGCGCGCCGACCTGATCCGCGTGCATGTCGCAGGCCACGTTCCCGTCGTCCGCAGCGTCTGGCGCGAAGGACATCGCGTGGCATGAGCGAGACGGCGGCCATGGCGCAGGACGAGGCGGGAGCGATCGGCCCCGGCCGTCTCGTGCTTGTGGTCGGCCCCAGCGGCGCCGGCAAGGACACCTTGCTGCGGCTGGCGCAGGCGGCCTGCAGCGATGATCCCGACATCGTCTTCCCGCGCCGTGTCGTGACGCGCGCCTCCTCCGCCGACGAGGACAATGTCGCGGTGAGCCCCGACGAATTCCGCCGCGCGCGCGAGCAGGGCGGCTTCGCCGTGCACTGGGAAGCGCATGGACATTCCTATGCCTTGCCGCGCGGCATCAACGACGACATCCGCGCCGGCCGTGCGGTCGTCGCCAACGTCTCGCGCACCGTGATTGCCGCGTTGCGTCACGCCTATGCCAATGTCGTGGTGGTTGCGATCACGGCGCCGCCCGATGTGCTGGCGCAGCGGCTCGCCGCGCGCGCCCGGCAAAGCGACGGCAACATCTCCGAGCGGCTGTCGCGCAGCGTCGACGACGCATCGGCGCAGGCCGATGTCACCATCCTCAATGCGGGCAGTGCGGAGCATCACGGCCGCCAGCTCGTGCGCGTGATCAGGAATGAAGGCTGGCAAGACTAGTTGTCAGTACAATAAGGAGAGAGTGGAATGACGGTGATCGAAACGGTCGAGCAGCTTGAAGCCATCTACGGCGCCACCAACGACGCCTCGACCGTGAAAGTCGCCGACCACGTCACCCCGCTCTACCGTATCTTCATCGAGAAGGCGCCGTTCGCGGCGCTCGCCACCATCGGCCCCGAGGGCATCGACTGCTCGCCGCGCGGCGATCTTCCCGGCTTCGTCCGCATCCACGATCCCAAGACGCTGATGCTGCCGGACCGCCGCGGCAACAACCGGGTCGATTCCCTGCGCAACATCGTGCGAGACCCCCGCGTGTCACTGATGTTCCTGATCCCCGGCTCGGGCAATGCGGTGCGGGCCAATGGCCGCGCGCATCTGTCGGTCGATCCGGAACTGCTGGCGTCGTTCAAGGTCGAGGGCAAGGCGCCGCGCAGCGTGATGGTGATGAACGTGGACGAGATCTACTTCCAGTGCGCCCGCGCCATCGTCCGCTCCGACCTCTGGAACCCCGACAAGCGCGTCGATCCCAAGACGCTGCCGACGCCCGGCCAGATCCTCGCCGAGATGAGCGAGAACAAGGTCGGCGGCGCCGAGTACGACCGCATCTGGCCGGAGCGTGCGGCCGCGACGATGTGGTGAGTTTTTCTTACCCTCTCCCCCTGTGGGAGAGGGTGGCTCGCCGCAAAGCGGCGAGACGGGTGAGGGGTCTGCTTCCACAAGCGCATCTCTCACCATCTGAATTCGCGGATGGATACCCCTCATCCGGCGCTTCGCGCCACCTTCTCCCACAAGGGGAGAAGGGAAGAAGCGATTGCCGCTTCCGCCTTCGCTCTTCGAGCTACGGCGGACAAGTCGCTTTTCTCACCCTACGGCACTGCGTCTAACGGAGATCGTCATGCCCGGGCTTGTCCCGGGCATCCACGTTCTTCGCACCACCTGTAAAGGCGTGGATGGCCGGGACAAGCCCGGCCACGACGGCGTGTATGTCCTCAATTAAACGCCATCCCGCCGCTCAGCGCGACCGTCTGGCCGGTCATGTAGGCGTTGTCCACCAGCAGCATCACCGCTTTCGCCACCTCGTCCGCCGTGCCGAAGCGGCCGAGCGGGATGCGGCTGACGAGCTGGGGCTGGCCGCTCATCATGTCGGTCTCGATCAGCGACGGTGCCACCGCATTGACGGTGATGCCGTCCTTCACCAGCCGCGCCGCATAGCCTCGCGTCAGGCCCTCCATGCCGGCCTTGGACGCATTGTAGTGCGGTCCGATCGAGCCGGCGCCGCGCGCGGCGCCCGAGGAGATGTTGACGATACGGCCCCATTTCCGCGCGCGCATCGAGGGCAGAACCGCCTGCGTGCACAGGAAGACGGATTTCAGATTGACCAGGATGGTGCGGTCGAAATCCTCTTCGCTCAAATCGTCGATGCCGCGCGTGATGGCGATGCCGGCATTGTTGACGAGGATGTCGATCGGCCCGAGCCCGGTCGTGACGCGCTCGATCATGCCACCCACGGCCTCGGCTTTCGAGACGTCGGCGGCAACGACGATGGCGCGGCCTCCCTGCTGGGCGATCTCGCCGGCAAGCTGCTCGGCCTGGCCGATCTGCTCGCGGCAGTTGATCGCCACCGCCGCGCCTGATGCGGCCAGCGCGCGACAGACGGCTGCGCCGATGCCGCGTGAGCCGCCGGTCACCAGCGCAGTTCGTCCTCTCAGATCATTCGCCATCTCTGGACCTCCCGGGTTCTTCTGTTCCGTGGCTTCTGAAATCGTATCACACGGGCCGCGCCCACGCGCTGAACTCATCGCGAGATGAATCCGCCTGCCGGTGCTTGCCGCGGGAGAAGCGCTCCGGCGCCCTCACGGCAAATATGGATAGCCATTTCATTGACCAATCGCGCCGATCGCTCGATATTCGCAGCATAGAGACTGCTCCTCGAGCCCAAGCCGCACCATGAGAACCGATCACCAGCGCAATTCCAACGACATGCAGGCGTGCATGACGCGGCGCTGTTTCTCGGCGGCGACCGGCGCCTGTTGTTGTTGCTGACCGCCTTCTAGCAGCCCCCAACACCGCAAATCCCAAGACAGGAACGCCGAATTCCGGCGAACGAGCCGTCATGTCCAAAATCCATCATCAAGCCCAGTCCAACGCCTACATTATCGAAATCCAGGACCGCGCCGCCGGCATCATCACCCGCGACGAGCGCGGCTTCCGCTTCTTCTCCTCCGAGCGCCTGTTCGACAGCCTCGAAGGCCGCCAGTTCCGCTCGGCCCGCGAGGCCGAGCGCGCCGCCCGTGCCGTGTTCTCCGAGCGCAGCCGTCGCGCGAGCTCGCAAGTCTTCGCCAACTGATCCCACCGAAAGGACCGCGTTATGATCACCCGACGACACATTCTGGCAACGACGCTCCTGCTCGCGACCGCCCTGGCCGCACCCGCGCGCGCCGAGGACAAGCCGGTCGAAATCCGCATCGGCACGCAGAAGGGCGGCTTCTTCCCGGCCGTGCGCCAGCGCCAGACGCTCGAGAACGCTTTCAAACCGCTCGGCATCGAGATCAAGTGGATCGACTTCCAGTTCGGTCCGCCGCTGCTGGAGGCCATCAATGTCGGCAGTGTCGATTTCGGCTATGTCGGCGACTCCCCGCCGATCTTCGCGCAGGCCGGCGGCGCCAAGATCCGTTACGTCGCGGCGGTGAAGTCGGACGGCAACACCCAGGCGATCATCGTGCCGAAGGACTCGGCCATCAAGACGCTGGCCGATCTCAAGGGCAAGCGCGTCGCCTTCGGCAAGGGATCGAGCGCGCATAATCTCCTGGTCGCCGCACTCGAAAAGGCCGGCCTGTCCTGGTCCGACATCACGCCGGCGCCGCTTGCGCCAGCCGACGCGACGGCCGCCTTCGTCAAGGGATCTGTCGATGCCTGGTCGATCTGGGATCCCTATCTTGCGCTTGCCGAATTGAAGGAAAACGCCCGCGTGATCGCCTTCGACAAGGACGTGCACAAGCCGAACGCGTTCTACATCGCCAACACCGACTTCGTGGAGAAATACCCATCGCTGGTCGCGAAGCTGAACACAACGTTCGCGTCCGAAGGCGTCTGGGCCAACCAGCACCAGGAGGACGTCGCCAAGGCGCAGGCAGACGCGACCGGCGTCGACATCGAAGCCGTCAGGCGTTTCGTGGACCGTTCCAACTTCCGCGTTGTGCCGCTGGATGCCGAAATTGTCGCAAGCCAGCAGACCGTCGCCGATCGTTTCGCAAAGCTCGGCCTGATCCCGAAGCCGGTCAGCGTTTCCGACATCGTCTGGAAGTGGACGCCAGGCTCGTAAGACGGTTCAGCCCCGCAGCGCCGCCAGCAGCTCGTCCGGCCGCTCGGCCATGATCATGTGACCGGCGCCCGGCACCACGACGGTCTTCGCATGCGGGATCGCGGCGGCGAGTGCCTTGCCGGCCTTCGCTGGCGTCATCATGTCCCGCTCGCCGAGGATCAGCGTGGTCGGCACCTTCACGCTTGCCGCGGCGGCGAGCGCATTCGTATAGGCGTTGCAGGCCGACAAATCCTTGAAGAGGACGCCCGGCTCGCACGCCTTCAGCACCGACTGCGCGCCGCCATGCATCCACAGGCCCGGTGCGAGGCTGCCGCCGAGCTCGGCGTTGAAGCCGAGGCCCCAGATCGAGACCATGTCGTTGGCATCCTGCGAATTGGCCTCCGCGGCCTTCAGCAGATCCGGACCGACGGTCATGGTCGCGGCGGTGCCGATCAGGCTCAGCGCGGAGACCTTGTCGGGGTGCCGCGCCGCAGTTTCCAGCGAGATCAGCGATCCCATGGAGTGACCGATCAGATGCGCCTTTGCGACGCCGGCGGCATCGAGCAGCGCGGCCGTCCAGTCGGCCATCTCCGCGATGGTCGAGAGCGAGGGGCCGGCGGTGCGGCCGTGGCCGGGCAGGTCGGGCGCGAGCACGGAAAAACCATGGTGCGCGAACCAGCGCGTATGCAGCGCCCAGGTCGAACGGTCGAAGCCGGCGCCGTGGATGAAGACGACCGCAGGCAGGGACTTGTCGAAGTCGCGGCCGCCGGTTGCGACAAACACATCGTTGCCGTTGACGGAGAGCTTCATGGTGTCAGGCCTTTTGCGAGATGCGCAGCGCTTGGTTGAGGTCGTCGATGATGTCGGAGGCGGTCTCGATGCCGACCGACAGCCGCACCAGCTCCTCGCCGATGCCGGCGGCCTTGAGCTGCTCGGCGTCCATCTGCTGATGCGTGGTCGAGGCCGGGTGAATCACCAGTGTCTTGGCATCGCCGACATTGGCGAGATGGCTGATCATGCGCAGGCTTTCGATGAACTTGCGTCCGGCGGGCCGGCCACCCTTGATGCCGAAGGAGACGATCGAGCCGGCGCCGCGCGGCAGCAGCGTCTTGGCGAGCTGATAATCCGTGTGGTCCTCGAGCGAGGGATGCAGCACCCAGTCCACCGCCTTGTTGGATTTCAGTGCCTCCAGCACCAGATGCGTGTTCTGCATATGCCGGTCCATGCGAACGCCGAGCGTCTCCACGCCCTGCAGCAGCTGGAACGCGTTGGTCGGCGACAGGCAGGCGCCGAAATCGCGCAGGCCCTCGGTGCGGGCGCGCATGATGAAGGCGGCCGTGCCGAACTGCTCGTCGAAGACAATGCCGTGATAGCCGCCATAGGGCTCGGTCAGCACGCCGAACTTGCCCGATGCGCGCCAGTCGAAGTTTCCGCCGTCGACGATGGCGCCGCCGATCGCGATGCCGTGGCCGCCGATCCATTTGGTCGCCGAATGCATGACGATGTCCGCGCCGAGCTCGATCGGGCGGCTGAGGTAGGGCGTGGCGAAAGTGTTGTCGATCAGCAGCGGAATTTTTGCGTCATGTGCGATGGCCGCGACCTTGGGGATGTCGAGCACTTCCAGGCCGGGATTGCCGATGGTCTCGCCGATCACGAGCTTGGTGTTCGGCTTGATGGCGCCGCGAAATGCGTCGAGGTCGCGCGGCTTCACGAAGGTCGTGGTGATGCCGAAGCGCGGCAGCGTGTGTGCCAGCAGATTGATGGTGCCGCCATAGAGCGAGCTCGACGCCACGATGTGGTCGCCGGCATTGAGCAGCGTGGCGATGGCGAGATGCAGCGCGGCCATGCCGCTCGCCGTGCAGATCGCGCCGACGCCGCCTTCGAGCGCCGCGAGCCGTTCCTCCAGCACGCCGGTGGTCGGATTGGAGATGCGCGTGTAGATGTGGCCCGCGCGCTCCAGATTGAACAGCGCGGCGGCGTGGTCGGAATCCTGGAACACGTAGGACGTGGTCTGGTAGATCGGCACCGCGCGGGCGCCGGTCGTGGGATCCGGATGCTGGCCCGCATGCAGGCTCAGGGTCTCGAAGGCAGGCGGTTTCGGTGCGGGCATGCGTGGCCTCGTTGGTCGGTCGGCGAGGCGGCTCTTGTGCCACAAAATGGAGCGGCACGTCAGCCCATTGACACCTCACAAGAGGTCGTCATGCCCGGGCTTGTCCCGGGCATCCATGTTCTTTGTGCCGCGAGAAGAGGCGTAGATGGCCGGGACAAGCCCGGCCATGACGCTGTGGCAGCCTTGGTGCGCCCAACGCTCCAGACGCGGAAGAAGTGTGCCTACCCCCCGATCGCCTGCTCGATGATCCGCGCCTCCCGCAGCAGGATCTCCACGACTTCCTGCTCGCGCCGCGGCCCGAGCCTCGTGCGAACGGCAGAGACGGTCATCGCCGCTGCAGGCCGTCCGTCCGGCGTCTTGATCCAGGTCGAGATCGACTTCGTGCCCTGCACGAGGCCGATCTCTCGCATGCCGTATCCCAGACGCCTTGCTGCGCTGATCTCGCCCATCACGGTCGCGACGTCGGTCCGGTAGGATTCGAACCGCTTCTCGTTGGCTGCGACGATTTTTCGCGCATCCTGCGCCGGCATCGCGGCGAGGATGGCGACGCCCGCGCTGGAGACGCCGAGCGGCCGGCGCGCGCCGACCTCGATCGACAGCACCTGGATCGGATAGACGCCGATCCTGCGGTCGACGCATAGCGTGTCGTTGCCGGTGCGCACCGTCAGGAACAGCGTGTCGCCGATCGCGGCGGAGGCGCGGCGCAGCGACGGATTTGCCGCGACCAGCAGCCGCGACGGCCGCGGCCGCGCCAGCGCCAGCTCCGGCACCTGGTTGCCGATCGCGTAGCGGCCGGTACGTTCGTGCCGCTCGACGATGCCTTCCTCGATCAGCACATGGACGATGCGATGCACGGTCGGACGGGTGAGGCCGGTCGTGCGCACCACCTCGGCCAATGGCACACCGTCCTCACGGCCTGCGGCAAGAATGCGCAGCACCGCCAGAGCGCGCCGGATCGCCTGCGCGCCCTGTCGTGGTTCTATCACATTGCGGGCCAATCTGGTTCTGTCCATAATATGGACGAGAACGCCACAATTCTCTCGACAGGTAAAGTGCGCATCTGGAGATTGCGCCGCGATCGGGATGCCGTGCGCGACGTCATCGGCACCCGGTATGGAATTGGAAGCGCTGCTGGGAGGTTAACATGAGATTAATCTGGATTGCCATCGCCGTCGCGACTGCGATGCTGGCGGGCCCCGCCTCGGGTCAGCAATGGCCGGCGCGCAACGTCAAGCTGATTGTCCCTTATCCCGCCGGCGGCAATGTCGACAGCGCGGCGCGCATCGTCGCCGACAAGCTGCAGGAAAAGCTCGGCCAGCCCTTCATCATCGAAAACAAGGCCGGCGCCGGCGGCATGATCGCGGGCGAGGCCTTCGCGAAGTCCGCGCCCGACGGCTACACGCTGTTCGTCGGAGCCAACGGCCCGGTGCTGTTCGCGACCGAGATCAACAAGCGCGACGCCTATAACTGGAAGAAGGACTTCCTGCCGATCTCGACCATCTCGATGACGCCGCTGGTGCTCGAGGTGCATCCCTCGGTGCAGGCCACCAATTTCAAGGAATTCATCGACCTCGCCAAGCGCGAGCCCGGCAAGCTGACCATGGCCTCGCCCGGCCCCGGCACCACCAACCATCTGCTCAGCGAGCTGATGCAGTCGAACCTCGACCTGCAATGGGTGACCGCGCACTACCGCGGCAATGCGCCGGCGATCAACGATCTGCTCGGCGGCCAGGTGCAGTTCGCATTCGACCAGCTCACGGTCAGCCTCCAGCACATCAAGGCCGGCCTGTTCCGCGCGCTCGCGGTGACCAGCCCGCATCGGCTGAAGTCGCTGCCCGACGTGCCGACCTTCGCCGAGCTCGGCTACAAGGATTTCGACGGCCAGACCTTTACCGGCCTGTTCGCCCCCGCGGGCACGCCGGCCCCGGTCGTGGAGAAGCTGCACGAAGCGCTGGTCGCGATCCTGAAGGACCCCGGCGTGGTCGACAAGTTCGAGAAACTCGGCGGCGAAGCCACGCCGATGACGCCGGCCGAGTTCAGGGCTTATCTGGAGCGCGAGGACGCCAAATGGATTCCGGTCGTGCGCAAGGCCAACATCAAGGCTGACTGATCGCATGCGGATCGATCCTACCGAGCTCGGCGCGGAGCGCATCTACCGCCTGATGACCGGCATCGTGGTGCCGCGCCCGATCGCGTGGGTCACGAGCCTGTCGGCCGCGGGCGTGCTCAACCTCGCCCCGTTCAGCGCCTTCACCTTCGTCTCGCAGAAGCCGCCGATGCTCGCCATCAGCGTCGGCCGCAAGGGCGCCGACTACAAGGACACCGCGCACAACATCCTCGACACCGAGGAATATGTGATCCACATCGCCGATACCCCGCTGATGCAGGCCTTGCACGACAGCTCCGCCGAGCATCCCCCTGAAATCAGCGAGGTCGAGCATCTCGCCCTGGAGACGATCCCGAGCGAGCGCATCAAGGTGCCGCGTCTTGCCGCCGCGCCGGTGGCGATGGAATGCCGCTTCCGGCAATGCCTCGAATTCGGCGACGCCAAAAGCCGGCTGATCGTCGGCGAGGTCGTGATGTTCCATCTGCGCGACGGCCTCGTCAACGACGGCAAGGTCGAGACCAAGGCGCTCGACCCGATCGCCCGCATCGGCGGCCCGCGTTATGCCCGCCTCGGCGAGATCGTGACGCTGAACACCGTTTTCCAGACGCCCAAATCGAAAGACTGAGTGCGCGGGCCGGTCATTCCGCCCAGCCGCCTCAAGATCACCGGAGGAAATGACGTTGCGACTGCTGAGCTATCTCCTGGACGGCGAGGCGCGCTATGGCGCGGCCGTGGACGGCGGCGTCGTCGATCTGACCAGGCGCATCGGCCGCGACTATTCCGACGTGAAGGCGCTGATCGCGGCCAATGCGCTCGCCGACGCGCGGGAAGCCGTCGCCGGACAGAAGCCGGACCATGCGCTGGACAAGCTCGTCCTGCTGCCGCCGGTGCTGGCGCCGGAAAAGCTCTGGTGCATCGGCGTCAACTATGCCGAGCGCAACGCCGAATATAAGGACAATTCGGACCTGCCCAAATATCCGAGCCTGTTCGTGCGCAGCATGTCCTCGATGACGGGCTCCGGACAGACGCTGGAAAAGCCTCACGTGTCCGACCAGCTCGACTATGAAGGCGAGCTCGTCATCGTGATCGGGCAGGGCGGCCGGCACATCAAGCGCGAGCAGGCGTGGTCGCACATCTTCGGCATGACCTTGTGCAACGAAGGCACGATCCGCGACTGGCTGCGCCATGGCAAGTTCAACGTCACGCAGGGCAAGAACTTCGATCGCTCCGGCAGCATCGGTCCCTGGATCGTCACCGCGGACGAGCTCGATCCGCGCGGGCCGCATGACATCATCACGCGCGTCAACGGCGAGGTGCGGCAGCAGGACACGACCGAGCGGCTGATGTTCCCGTTCGACTTCCTGATCTCCTATCTCTCGACCTTCGCTACGCTGAAGCCCGGCGACATGATCGTGACGGGCACCCCGACCGGCGCGGGCGCGCGCTTCGATCCGCCGCGCTGGCTGAAGGTCGGCGACGTCGTCGAGGTCGAGTCCAGCCGCATCGGCGTGCTCAGAAACACCGTCGCCACGGAGCAGTAGACCATGCTGGATGCCGCGACGATCGAACGCCTTGCCGCGCGCCTCGATGAAGCCGAGCGCACCAAGACGCTGATCAACATGTTTACGAAGGACTATCCCGACTTCAGCATCGAGGACGCCTACGCCATCCAGCGCGCCTGGACGAAGCTCCAGCTCGGCCGCGGCCGTGTCATCAGGGGCCACAAGATCGGCCTGACCTCGAAGGCGATGCAGAATGCGGTCGGCATCAACGAGCCCGATTACGGCGTGCTGTTCGCCGACATGTTCTATGCCGACGCCCAGCCGATCCCGTTCGACCGCTTCCATGCGCCGCGGATCGAGGTCGAGCTCGCCTTCGTGCTGAAGGCGCCGCTGCGCGGGCCCGGCTGCACCATCTTCGACGTGCTCAACGCCACCGACTACGTGACGCCCGCGCTGGAGATCCTGGAGACGCGCATGCACCGCGTCGATCCCGAGACGGGCAAGACGCGCAAGGTCATGGACACCATCTCGGACAACGCGGCCAACGCCGCGCTGGTGCTCGGCGGCCGGCCGATCCGCCCGATGGATGCGGATTTGCGCTGGATCGGTGCGCTGTTGTTCCGCAACGGCGAGGTCGAGGAGACCGGGCTTGCCGCCGGCGTGCTCAACCATCCCGCCAACGGCATCGCCTGGCTCGCCAACCGCCTCGCGCCGCACGACGAGTATCTTGCCGCCGGCGAGGTGGTGCTGGCGGGATCGTTCACGCGTCCCGTCGACATCCGCCGCGGCGACACCTTCCATGCCGACTACGGCGCCTTCGGCTCGGTGTCGTGCCAGTTCGTCTGAACCAACAATAAGCAGGGAGCGCATCATGACCGGTCAATCGCGGCGCAAGAGCATCCACATCGGCGGCTTCAAGCACGTCAATCCGATCCCGAACGCCTGCCGCATCGGCAATCTCGTGATGTCCGGTGTCATCCTCGGCCGCGATCCCGCGACCAATGCCATGCCCGAGAGCCTCGATGCGCAATGCGCCAACATGTTCGCGCATATGAAGGCGACGGTGGAAGCCGCCGGCGGCACCACCGACGACATCATCAAGATGACGGTGTGGCTGAAGGACCGCACGCAGCGCGGGCCCGTCAACGTCGAGTGGCTGAAGATGTTTCCGGACGAGCATTCGCGCCCGGCGCGCCATGCGCTGCCGATGGACAACATGGATGGCGGCGCGCTGGTGCAGTGCGACTTCACCGCCGTGATCGACTGAGGAGTTTTGCGCATGCCGACCTATCTGCCGTTCGATCCCAATCCGCGCCGCCCGAGCAAGGCACCGCCGCGCAAGACCATCGACAGCCAGTTCCACGTGCTCGGGCCGATCGAGAAATATCCGGAGCGCCCCGGCGCGGCCTACCGGATGCCGAGCGCGACCTGGGAAGCGGCGCTGCGCATGCACAAGACGCTCGGCATCGAGCGCGGCATTATCGTGCAGACCACGACCTACGGCGCCGACCATGCCGTCGTGCTCGACGGCCTCGCCGCGATGGGCCCGAACTATCGCGGCTGCGCCAACGCATTGGTGTTCGCGGAGGCGAACGACGCATACCTCGCCAAGCTGCATGACGCCGGCGTGCGCGGCGCGCGCTTCAGCTTCCGCCAGGAGCTCGGCGCCGTGCTGTCGGACGCCGATTTCGCCCGTGCCATCGCCCGCATCCGCGAGCTCGGCTGGTACGTCAAGATCCAGCCGGAGAAGGACGGCATCGTCTCCAGCGTCGCCAAGTACGAGAAGCTCGACGTGCCCGTGCTGATCGACCACATGGCGCGCCCTGACCCCGAAGCCGGCAGGAGCGATCCGAACCTCCGCAAGATGCTGGAGCTGCTGGCCAAGGGCAATTTCTGGGTCATGCTGTCGCTCGGCGAGAAAACCTCGAAGGCCGGCCCGCCTTACGACGACGTGATCCCGGTCGCGCGCGCTTATATCGAAGCGGCCCCCGATCGCTGCGTCTGGGCCAGCGACTGGCCGCATCCGGTTTCCGTCAAGCAGCCGCCGAACGACGCCGATCTGCTCGAGCTGATGTACCGCTATGTCGCTGATGAGGCCGAGCTGGAGAAGATATTGGTGAGCAATCCGGCGAAGCTGTTCGGGTTTGCGGATTAGGCCGAACTCCCTCCGTCGTCATTGCGAGGAGCCCTTGCGACGAAGCAATCCAGAGTCTTGCCGCGGTGGCAGTCTGGATTGCTTCGCTGCGCTCGCAATGACGGACGCGGTGCCCCGCGCTCACACCACCGGCCGCTTCGCCAGCCGATCCTGCACGTCGGCCGCGATCTCGAACGAGCGCAGCCGTGCGGTGTGGTCGTAGATCTGGCCCGTCGTCATCAGCTCGTCCGCGCCGGTATCAGCGATCAGTGCCCTTAGCCTCTCTTCGACGATTTCAGGCGTGCCGACCGCGGTGCAGGACAGCGACTGGCCGACCATGGATTTCTCGGCCGGTGACCACAGCGCGTCCATGTCGTCGACCGGCGGCGGCAGCGGCCCCGGCGTGCCGCGGCGCAGATTGATGAACTGCTGCTGCAGCGAGGTGAACATGCGCCGCGCCTCGGTGTCGCTGTCGGCCGCGAACACGTTGACGCCGACCATCGCATAGGGCTTGTCGAGCTGCGCCGAGGGCTCGAAGCGCGCGCGATATTCGCGCAGCGCCGGCATCATCATCTGCGGCGCGAAATGCGAGGCGAAGGCGAAGGGCAGGCCGAGCATGGCCGCGAGCTGCGCGCCAAACGTGCTCGATCCCAGGATCCACAGCGGCACCTTCGTTCCCATGCCGGGCACGGCGCGGATCGCCTGGTTCGGCTGCAAATCGCCGAGCAGCGCCTGCAATTCCAGCACGTCATGCGGAAAATTCTCGGACGTGGTGGCGAGGTCGCGCCGCAGCGCCCGCGCGGTGAACTGGTCGGTGCCCGGCGCCCGCCCGAGCCCGAGATCGATCCGCCCGGGATAAAGCGACTCCAGCGTGCCGAACTGCTCGGCGATCACCAGCGGCGAGTGGTTCGGCAGCATGATCCCGCCGGAGCCGACGCGGATCGTCTTCGTTCCGCCAGCGACATGGGCGATCACCACGGAAGTCGCCGCGCTCGCGATCCCCGTCATGTTGTGGTGCTCGGCCAGCCAGAACCGCTTGAAGCCCCATGTCTCGGCATGCTGTGCCAGATCGAGCGAATTGGCGAACGCCTGCGCCGCATTGCCGCCTTGGCGGATGGGTGCGAGGTCGAGGACGGAGAAGGGGATCATGCGAGATGTACCGGATGGAGCGCGATGGGCCGAAGCCCTGGATGTAGTGACGTCCGGCCCGATTGTCAGCGCGGCGCATGCCTGCAAACGCAGGCGCAACGATGCCATTCGAAATTGCCGCAGGTGACCGGCGAAGCGCCCGGATGGCTTTTTGAGCCCCGTGGACGTTCGGCGCAGGCTTGACCTAGGTCAACGTTCAGGACGTCGCTTCATCTTCACCTTCGGCATTGGCAGCTTTGATTTCCCCCTGGAGAGGCAGATGGCGGATCCGACCAAGCTCTCGGTTGAGAAAGCGCTCGAAAAGATACGTCAGCGCGACGAGCCGAAATCAGAGACTTCAAGCCGCGACGAAAAAACTGACGCTCTCAATGCGGAGATAAAGCGTATGAGAGCACAAAGGCTGCGCCTCGAGCGACAGCAGGGCAAGCGTAGCTGAGCACTGCCGTTCCCGGCGGCCGGACAAGGATGGGAAGGATCCCGACGCCCGTCTGCGGCGAAGCGGCCCGTATGCCCGTTCACAACACTGTTATTGCGGCCCGTGGCGCCCAAGGTCGCAACTGGGCGTTTTCGGCTTGTTGCTGTACCCTTGGCGGCGCCCTTGCACGGCCCGCCCGGAGAATCTGACATGACGATTGTCGTACTCAACCGCCGCAATCTCCTCGTCGCCGGCGGGTCCGTCCTCGCGACCGGCGTCCTGGCGGCCGGCGTTCCCGGCCTGCTGCTGCCCGCCCGCGCCGACGGTCTCGCACCGACCGAAACCATGTCGGGCGGGGCGAACAATTACCGCAAGGGCGCGGCGATCGTGGACCGCATCGGCAAGGGCGGCTTCTGGATGAGCGGCACCGTGCGCCGCGCCGGCGACGGCGCGCCGCTCGCTGGGCAGCGGATCCAGATCTGGGCGCACACGGTCGAAGGCCAGGAGCACGAGCCGCAGAGTCACGGCGCCACGCTCACCGACAAGGACGGCAAATTCCGACTCGAGATGCCGCAGATCATTCCGATCTTCGGCCAGCCGCACGGCCATCTCGCCTATGACAGCGGCGAGTTCAAGACCGTCTTCCTGCGACCGGTGATGCGCAGCGCCAAGGACACCAGCCTCGAAGCGCATTTCGTGCTGCAGACCGCCTGACGGATTGCGAATGACGGGGTGGGCATTGGCCCGGGTGATCCTGATCTGGGCCGCTCTCGCCGTCGCCATCGGCGTGCCGATCGCGTTCGCTGCGGGAAGCGAGCAGCTCGCGTGGCGCGGTCCGGTCTACATCCTCGCGGGCTTCGCCGGCATCGTCGCGCTCGGTCTCGTGCTGGCTCAGCCCCTGCTGATCGGTGGATATCTGCCGGGTTTCCCGGCCTATCGCGGCCGGCGCGCCCATCACTGGATCGGCGGCGCGCTTGTGCTGGCGGTGGTGGTCCACGTCGCCGGGCTCTGGATCACCAGCCCGCCCGACATGATCGACGCGCTGACCTACGCATCGCCGACGCCGTTCTCACCGTTCGGCGTGACCGCGATGTGGGCCATCTTCCTCGTCGCGCTGCTGGCGCTGTTGCGCCGGCGACTGGGCCTGCGGCCGCGAACCTGGCGCTTCCTTCACATGCCGCTTGCGCTCGTCATCGTCGTGGGCAGCGTGGTCCATTGCCTGCTGATCGAGGGAACGATGGAGACGATCTCGAAGGCCGCTTTGTGCGCGCTCGTGCTCGCGGCAACCGCAAAAGCCATGATCGACCTGCAGGTGTGGCGAAAGCGACGGGCTCTGCGCGGGGGGAGTTCGTAGCCGGGATGGAACGAAGCGCAATCCGGGACAGCGTTCGCGATGACCGACCCTGGATTACGCTTCGCGCCATCCGGGCTACGGCACTTCCCCGGTCCCGTCCTTTGTGCGCAGAATGGCCGCGTCAAGGATCGTCAACGGGCTGGGAGGATCTTGAAATGGCAGGGCAGACCATTCATTTCAACGACGGTGCCGCCTACGAGCAGATGATGGGTATCTGGAGCCGGTTTGCCGGCACGGTATTCCTCGACTGGCTGGCACCGCCCGCGGGTTTACGGTGGATCGACGTCGGTTGCGGCAACGGAGCCTTCACCGAGCTTCTGGTCGAGCGGTGCAGCCCGGTCGAGGTCCAGGGCATCGATCCCTCCGCAGAGCAGCTCGCCTTTGCACGGACACGGCCGTCGGCGCGCGTGGCAAAGTTTCAGCAGGGCGATGCCATGGCGCTCCCCTTCGCCGACGGCAGCTTCGATGCGGCGGTGATGGCGCTCGTTCTCGTCTTCGTTCCGGATCCTGCCAAGGGCGTCAGCGAGATGGTACGGGTGGTCGTCCCCGGCGGCACCGTCGTGACCTACATGTGGGACATGCTGGGCGGTGGCTTTCCGCTCGACCCGATCTTCGAAGAGATCACGGCGATGGGCCTTTCGGCGCCGCGCGCGCCGCGGATGGACGCCTCCCGCATGGACGCGTTGCGCGAACTCTGGCGAGGAGCAGGTCTCGAGGACGTGCAGACGCGCGAGATCACGGTGCAACGGACCTACTCCGGTTTCGACGATTTCTGGACCACCAATCTGAAATCTCCTGCGCTTGGCCCTGCCGTTGCAGCGATGAAGCCCGCAGAGGTCGAGACGCTCATCGCGCGGGTCCGTCCGCGCCTGCCGGCGGATGCCGACGGCCGCATCACCTGCAGTGCGCGCGCCCACGCGATCAGGGGACGTCGGCCCGCATAGCTTGCAGTCGTAGCCCGGATGGAGCGGAGCGCAATCCGGGGCGACGTCTTCAGCGGCCATATGGTCCCGGATGACGCTTGCGCTCCATCCGGGCTACGCCGCCTTTCAAACACATCGACGGCGTCAGCGCCTCTGTAGGCTGTCCTTGCTGCAGTTTGCGGCGGGGCGTAACGTCGCGCGATGGTTGCCATCGCTCCCGATCTCAAGGCATTCCTGCTCGCGACGCCGTTCTTCGGCGGTCTTCCGGAGCCGAGCCTCGACCTCCTCGTCTCGATGCTGGTCGAGCGTCGCTTCGAAGCCGGTGCGACCGTCGTGGCGGAAGGCGAGGCGGGACGTTCGATGTTCATCGTCAAATCGGGCCGCCTCGCGGTGAGCAAACGGGCGACCGCAGGAAGCGTCGTCCCGATTTCCGTTCTGACGCCCGGCGATTTCTTCGGCGAGATGACGCTGATCGAAATGCAGAACCGTTCCGCCACCGTGGTCGCGGAGGCGCCGACGGTGCTGTACGAGCTGACCGCCCAGAATCTCTATGCCTGCTACAAGGCCGACATCCACGCCTATGTGATCGTCCTGCAGAACATCAACCGCGAGCTCTGCCGGCGGCTGCGCCGCTCCGACGATCGCTTCGCCGGACAGCAGGTGCGCGACGGCCATTGACCGTGCTAGCGCGTAGGATGGGTCGAGCGCTTGCGAAACCCATCACGTTTCGTCACGAGCGACATGCTGATGGGTTTCGCTTCGCTCTACCCATCCTACGGGCTTCGCTCCGCCCGTCCTGCGAACTGGACGTCACGACTTGTCGTGCGCGTACTTTTCCAGGAGCAGCCGATTATATTCGTCTCTCACGGCTCTCCTCGAAACATGCCCTTTCCGGTCTTTGGCAATCTTCAGAAGATCCGGATCAGTCGGTGCGCGTGATTTCCGCCTGAATCTCGCAAAGAGCGGGGTCGTAGGCGCCGACGTCCTTCCAAGCAGCCCGTCAAACCATCCCATTGTGTCCTCCCGGACAGAACGCGAGGCATGAGACTAGCACCATGAATTTGGAGGGCAAAGGGGCAGTGCGACGCAGTTCAACTGTCGGGGGCACGGCCACGGTTCTGTCCGCAACCCTTTGCTTCGCCGGTTCGCGCAATCTATCCCGCGTTGCGGTGCAGGGAGGCACATCGGAGACCCGTTGATACGTGCCGTGCGTAGGATGGGCAGAGCGAAGCGAAACCCATCATGCCCCCGGCATCGAACAGGCCCTCGATGGGTTTCGCTTACGCCTGTCCACCTACGAGCTCGTAGCCCGGATGGAGCGAAGCGCAATCCGGGACGACTGCCTCCGCGGCTGACGGCCCCGGATTACGCTTCGCTCCATCCGGGCTACGCAGCTAGAGCAATGCCATCGAGTGCAGCGAGTTTCTGTGAAAGCCGAAGGCAACCAAGCCGGTCAGAAGCAGCACAGTCCCAGTCACGATCAGGCAAAACGCAAACACTATGGGAACCTCTGGTTCGTCGTGAATGAGAGGACGATAATGGATAAAATTTTACCGACAATCGAAAGGAAGAATTAACCTTACTCGCGCGGTCCAATGGCCGGGAACAGGCGGCATCGGGTCCTCGCGCGTGTCGAGCTTGTGTTTGCCATGCAAGCCGATCTGCCTGTCGGGCAAAACACCGCAAGCCCCGTCAATCCCTCCCAACAAAAATATTCCGCTTTACCGAAATTCGGAATCGCGGCATTCTCCCGCCATCCCGGTCCCCGGAGAGGGGCGATCGTACGTCGTAACGAACGTGGATCGGGGTGCGGTGGACGCGGCTGCGTCGGGCGCGAGGAAGCGGGACCAGGGCGAGATGAACCTCGTGAGGTCGGCTTCGCGTGCAGACGGACGGCGCCAACGTCCGGCGAAGCCCCTCGGGGCGAAGCCGGAAGCTGCGTACGGCAAAACCATGTGGTCCTGACCGTCGTTGCTACGGTCAAGCCTTGCGGAGATGGCTCGGGCTCAACCGGGTTCGGAGACATCGTCAATTCGCGAGGCGACGGAGGCCAGAAGGAACTCGGCTCCGGGGAGAGCAGGCATAAGCCGTCGAACCATCGCGCAGGGAAGGCCGGGTGTTCGGCGTCACCTGTATGCTGCTGTGCGGTTTCCTTGCGCTACATCTTCGCGCAGCGGACCGCGGGTGCCCGTCGGCACCCGGTCTTCCCTGCGCCCTCTTCACAGAGGAGGGCGAAAGAAGGAGAGCAAAACTCGGGCATTTCGAGCCGCGAGAATGCCGATCTGTGCGTGATTGAACCGAAGGGAATGGTGCTGCCAGACAGGATTGAACTGTCGACCTCTCCATTACCAATGGAGTGCTCTACCACTGAGCTACGGCAGCATGTGCTGGGATCAGAATCGGCCGCCACAGGGGCCTAACCAAGCGGGCCGATATCTGCCACAAGCCCCCCTCCTGTGCAAGCTTGCAAGCCCGGTCAAAACGAGAAAATCGGGCCGATATCGAGGCCAAAATGCCCGTTTTCGCTCGAAACGGCGGAGTTTTCCCGGATTCGTGGACCGATGTCCCCGCCCAACTGGCCAGTTGGCCCGGGGCGCGGATTCGATCCATTTCGAGTTTCGCACGATCGGTTCGCGTCCTGCCTCTTGAGCTGCCATGTTCGTTGGGCATGTTATGGCCGATCGCTGCAATGGGCCTTCGATGACTGACCGGAACGACAGAAGCGCGAAACTGGGCGGGGCCTCCCGGGACGACCGGCTGAAATCGGCGCTGCGCGAGAACCTGAAGCGGCGGAAGCTGCAGGCGCGCGAGCGCGCCGCCGCCGAGCCCTCGCAGAATGACGATGGTTCCCTAGATGAGGGGACCGCCGGCAAGACCGGCGATTGATGTCCGGCGATTGAAGTCCGGCAGCTCGATTTTTGGAATGGACGGGAATGACGATGGCGCAGAACGAGGTGCAGAGAACCGGCAGGGAGGCGCAAATCGCGCAGTTCACGCGTCCCGAGCAGACCTTTCCGACGCTGACGTCTGCCGAGATCGAGCGCCTGCGCCATTTCGGCGGGGTCCAGCACTACAAGGACGGCATGCTGCTGTTCGAAACCGGCCAGCCCGGACCGGGCATGTTCGTGGTGCTGGCAGGCCACGTCGCGATTACCCAGCGCGACGGTCTCGGTCACGTCATCCCGGTGATCGATCAGGGGCCGGGACAGTTTCTGGCCGAGCTCGGCCAGCTCTCGGGCCGGCCCGCGCTGGTGGACGGCCGCGCCGAGGGCGATGTCGAGGTGCTGCTGGTCCCGCCGGACCGGCTGCGCGCGTTGCTGGTGGCCGAAGCCGAGCTGGGCGAGCGCATCATGCGCGCCCTGATCCTGCGCCGGGTCAATCTGATCCAGGGCGGCATCGGCGGCCCCGTGCTGATCGGGCCGCCGAACTCCGCCGGCATGGTGCGCCTGCAGAGCTTTCTCACCCGCAACGGCCAGCCGCATCATCTGCTCGATCCCGCCGGCGAGCATGATGCCGCCGAGCTGATCGCGCGCTATTCGCCGAAGCCGGAGGATTGGCCGCTCGTCGTCACGGCCGACGGCACGGTGCTGCGCAATCCGAGCGAGACCGAGCTCGGCCGCGCCATCGGCATGATCGGCGGTGCCAAGGACAACCGCATCTACGACGTCGCCATCGTCGGCTGCGGACCGGCGGGGCTCGCGACCGCGGTCTATGCGGCATCTGAAGGCCTCTCGGTCGCCGTGGTCGACACCCGCGCCTTCGGCGGCCAGGCCGGCGCCAGCGCGCGCATCGAGAACTATCTGGGTTTCCCCACCGGCATCTCCGGTCAGGCGCTGGCCGGCCGCGCCTTCACCCAGGCGCAAAAGTTCGGCGCCGAGATCATGATCCCGATGTCGGTGAGCTCGCTGGATTGTTCGCGCGCCAACGGCAGCTTCACGCTGGCGCTGGATTGCGGCGACACCTTGCGTTCGCGCGCGGTGGTGGTCGCCAGCGGCGCGCGCTATCGCCGTCCCGACATTGAAAACCTCGACAAGTTCGAGGGCCGCGGCGTCTGGTACTGGGCCTCCCCGGTCGAGGCGAAGCTGTGCGCCGGTGAGGAAGTCGCGCTGGTCGGTGCGGGCAATTCGGCGGGCCAGGCCGCGGTGTTCCTGTCGGGCCATGCCAAGCGTGTGCTGATGATCATTCGCGGCGGCGGCCTGGGAGCCAGCATGTCGCGCTATCTCATCGAGCGCATCGAAGCGACGCCGAACATCGAATTGATGTTCAACACCGAGATCACCGCGCTCGAAGGCGACGACACGTCGCTGCTGCGGCGGATCCGCTGGAAGAGCCGGCTGTCGGACGACGAGGATTCCGCCGACATCCGCAATCTCTTCCTGTTCGTCGGCGCGGACCCCGCCACCTCGTGGCTCGACGGTTGCGGCGTGACGCTCGATCGCGGCGGCTTCGTCGTCACGGGCGCGCAGTCCGAGCTGAACCAGGGCAAGCTGGTGGCGCCGCTCGAGACCTCGGTGCCCGGCGTCTACGCCGTCGGCGACGTCCGCTCCGGCTCGGTCAAGCGCGTCGGCGGCGCCATCGGCGAAGGCGCCCAGGTCGTCGCCTCCCTGCACGGCTATCTCGGCGACGCCGCAAAACCGGCGCTTTAAAAGCGTTTTCGAGCGAAGTGGATTCCGGTTCGCGTCAAGAAAACGCGTCAAAACAAGAACCTAGAGGCTCGTTCCGATTCCATCGGAAGCGGAACGAGGCTCGCGTCAAGGACAAGACAAGGGAATGGCAAGCCGAATCCGGCTTGCCATCTTGCCGCGTCCCACGGACTATCGTCCCGTCACGAGACCAATCGCACGCGGAAAAACAAGGATTCCCCAGGGAGGACTAAATGGCTGAAATCGTCGTGCTCTACAAGACGCCCAAAGATGCTGCCGCTTTCGACAAGTACTATGCCGAGACGCACATTCCGCTCGCGAAAAAACTTCCGGGCCTGAAGAAATACGCCGTCAGCAAGGGACCGGTCGCATCTCCCGCAGGTCCTTCCGGAATCCATCTCGTCGCCATTCTCACCTTCGACAGCGTGGCCGACATCCAGGCGGCATTCGCCAGTCCGGAAGGCAAGGCGACCGGCGCCGACGTGCCGAAATTCGCCAGCGGCGGCGCCGACCTCCTGATCTTCGACACCAAGGACGTGTGAGAGATCGATTCAACTTTCGTCGAACGCTTCGTAGCCCGGATGGAGCGTAGCGTGATCCGGGACCGCTGTCGCTTGCGGCACCATTCCCGGATTACGCTTCGCTTCATCCGGGCTACACATCAAGCTGCCGTCGTTTGCGACAACGGTGCAAATAATTCAGCCATGCGTTTGCCAATTCGCACGACGGCGCATGGCTCCGCGCAAGCCTGTGACATTGCGTGTGTAGCCATTCAATGAGGGCCGTAATACCATCTCGCAGTTCCCCGACGGAGAGAGTGAGATGATGTTTGGATTGAGCCTGTCTGCGATTACACTGATCCATGTCGTCATCAGCCTGATCGCGATCGTCGCCGGCTTCGTCGTGATGTTCGGCCTGCTCGGCTCGAAGTCGATGCCGGGCCTCACCGCGATCTTCCTGCTGTTCACCATCCTCACCAGCGCGACCGGCTTTCTGTTTCCGTTCAAGGAGCTGCTGCCCTCGCACATCATCGGCATCATCTCGCTGGTGCTGCTCGCGATCGCCTGCTTCGCGCTCTACGGCATGAAGCTCGCCGGCGTGTGGCGTCCGGTCTACATCGTGACCGCGATGATCTCGCTCTATTTCAACGTCTTCGTGCTGGTGATCCAGTCGTTCCTCAAGATTCCGGCGCTCGCCGCGCTCGCGCCCGCCGTGCCGCCGGCGCCGCCCTCCGGTCCGGTGTTCGCCGTGGTGCAGGGCGTCGTGCTGGTATTTTTCGTGGTGCTGACGATCGGCGCCTGGCGCCGCTACAAGCCGATGACGTTTGCTTGAACGCACGTTTCCGGTCGATGCGCGGCATCGACCTCGTGATATCGCACGACCATCTCTGGATCGCCGGCTCGCATCTTTGCGAGTCCCGGATTGATTTTCACTGAAGGAGCCATTCATGCCCACCATCACCACCAAGGACGGCGTCGAGATTTTCTACAAGGATTGGGGTTCGGGCCAGCCGATCGTGTTCAGCCATGGCTGGCCGCTGTCGTCGGACGACTGGGACACGCAGATGCTGTACTTCGTCGCGCGCGGCTATCGCGTCGTCGCCCATGACCGCCGCGGCCACGGCCGCTCGGCGCAGGTCGCCGACGGCCACGACATGGATCACTACGCCGACGATCTCGCGGCGGTCACCGCGCATCTCGATCTCAAGAACGCCATCCATGTCGGCCATTCCACCGGCGGCGGCGAAGTCGTGCACTACATCGCCCGCCACGGCGAGAGCCGCGTCGCGAAGGCGGCGATCCTCTCGGCGGTGCCGCCGCTGATGGTGCAGACCGCGGCCAATCCCGGCGGCCTGCCGAAGAGCGTGTTCGACGATCTCCAGAAGCAGCTCGCCGCCAGCCGCACGCAGTTCTATCGCGACCTCGCTTCCGG
>Ga0102590_1000348_pt1 | contig 112198 bp, 93 predicted proteins | sample AraplaMF_Col_mMF_FD_76859 | JGI IMG/M metagenome (GOLD analysis project Ga0102590, IMG submission 76859) | Arabidopsis root microbial communities from the University of North Carolina, USA - plate scrape MF_Col_mMF | ecosystem: Host-associated > Plants > Roots > Endosphere | place: USA... | reverse complement strand
CGAAGCGCTGGTCGCCGGTGCCGGTCTTGCCGCCCACCGGAATGATCGAGCCGTCAGCCGCCACAAACGCCGATTTGACGCGTTTGGCCGTACCGTCCGACACCACGCCGCGGATGGCGTCCGCCACCACCCGCGCCACCTCCGGCGACAGGACGCGCTCGTTGGTGGTCGGCGGCGCCTTGGTCACCAGCGTTTCATACGGCGTGCCTTTGGCGAAGTGCAGCGAGGTCACGCGCTGCGAACTCTTGCGCACGCCGCCGTTGACGATGATACCCATCATCTCCGCCAGCGCCGCCGGCCGGTCGGCCGAGGCGCCCAGCGTGGTGGCGTACGACGGCACCAGCGATTCGAACGGATAGCCCATCTTCTTCCACTGCTTGTGGATTTCCATGAAGCCTTCCATCTCCAGCAGGCCGGCGATGCGCTTGTCCTGCGCATGCTTGCGGTGGGTCTTGAACAGCCACTGGTACACTTCCTGCCGCTCCTTCTCGCTGGCCGCCGTCATTTCCGTCAGCGTGGCGCCCGGATGCACGCGCAGATAGGCCGCCATCCACAGTTCCAGCGGGTGCACGCTGGCCAGGTAGCCGCGGTCGGCGAGCGACCATTTGTCGATCGCATATTGCTCATACAGCTTGGCCACGCGGTCGTCCGGCACTTCGTTCTGCGACGGCAGGTTGTTTTTCAGGAAGGCGGCAAACTGGTCCTGCGTCGCCTGCGGATACACGGTGCGGAAGATCACCGCCAGCCGCACCGGCGTGCTGCGGATATTAGCCAGCAGGATCTTGTCCAGCTCTTCCGGCTGCTTGCCCTTGTATTTGGCGTAGAAGCGCACCAGGAATTCCTTGCCTTCCTTGTCGGCAAAGCGCGCCAGGTAGCCGGCGCGGCGCGGATCGTCCGCATCGGCCAGCAGCGAGGCCGACGAGCCAGGCGACTGGAACATGTAGAACTTGGCCACGTCGCGCATCAGGCGCACGAACACCAGGTTGGTCGAGTGGCGCAGCGCTTCGGTCACGGTCAGGATCTTGAAGTTGTCTTCCTTGGAGAAGTTGCCGAAGTGGTGCAGGCCGCCGCCGGTGAAGAAGCCCTCGCCCGGATTGCCGGAGTAGGTGCGCTCCATGGCCGCGTTCAGCATCGGCGTCAGCGCGCGCTTGTCCGCATCCACCGGCAGCGCCTTGAAGTAGTCGATCGCCCATTGCGACAGCTTGTCCTGCGGGTCGACTTTCACCTGGTTCAGCGCGGCCGTGTCCATGCCGCCGAGCTTCTTGTGCAGCTGGTCCATGATGTCCAGATAGGTGATCAGCGTGCGCAGCTTGGCGGTCGAGCCGAGGTCCAGCTTGGCGCCTTCGTTGATGTCCAGCGGCTGGTCGAAGTTATCGGTCTGCAGGCGCAGCAGGTTGCTCTGCTCGCCCTTCTCCAGCAAGGTGAAGCTGTACACCACATTGGCCGGATCGCCATTGCCCAGCATGCCCTTGCCGGTCAGGCCGGCGGCCTTGGCCTTCTCCGGATCGCGCAGGTCGCGCAGCACCTGGGTGACGGCGGTCTGCGCCTGCGCGTCCAGCGTGCTGACCACGCTGAGGTCGAGGCGGTCGAGGTTGTACATGCGGTTGTCGCCCAGCAGGTTGGCCAGGTGGTTGCGGATCGCGTTGGAGGCCTTGCGGCTGACGAAGGTCTGCGGCGGCGCCGACTGCAAGCCGTTGCCGGTGGCCGGATGCAGCTTCTGCTGCAAGGCCACATCGCGCATGGCCGGCGTGATGGCGCCGTCGTTGGCCAGTATGCGCAGGTGGCTGTTGGCCAGCACTTCCAGATCGGCCGCGCCGTCGCCCAGGTAGTAGCTCGGGCGGCGCTGCGCAATCATCAGGCTCAGCGCTTCCTTGAACACCAGCGCGGTTTCCGCATCCGGATGATCGAGCTTGCCGGACAGGCGCGCGTTGACGTCGTCGAACTGGCGGCCGTACCACACCCACATGCCGTCGCCGATGCCGTTCACTTCGCCATAGCCGGGCTTGGCCGACAGCGGCACGGTATTCAGGTATTCCAGCACGATGCGGCGGCGCGCCTTGGTGGTGTCCGGACCGTCCTGATAAGAGCGCAGGCTGGCCGACACCATCTGCTGCAGCTTGTCCTTCATGGAGCTGGTGCGGCCTTCCGGCGAGTGGCGGTATTTTTCAATCTGCGTGGCCAGCGTGCTGCCGCCGGCCGCGCGGTGACCGCCGGCCACGGCGCTGGCAGTCTTCTCCAGCACCGCCTTGCCCAGACGGTCCCACTCCACCGCCGGATTGCGCTGCGGGTAAGTGTTATCGAGCAGCTCGCGGTTTTCGATGAACAGCAGGCTGCTCACCAGCACCGGCGGCGCCTGGTCGAATTTGTTGTAGACGCGTTCAGGATAGCTGGCGGCAAACAATTCCTGCGCGCGGCAATCGTAGATGGTCAGCCCGGTCTTGGTCTTTTCGCGGTAGGTGGCAAACACGCCCATGTCGGTCAGCTCGGCCATCTTGGGCGAGATGCGGGCCTGCGCCGCCACCTGGTAGTCGCGCGCGCTCAGCTTGCTCAGATAGTCCGGCAGACCGGCGTAGCCCAGCCGTTCATCGTAGGGGCTGTCATGCGGGAAGCGGATCGACTTGCTCGGCCCCTGCTCCACCTTGTAGCTCATCTTGCCGGCCAGGTCGCTGAACAGCTTGGCCTGCATGGCCGAAGTCAGCGATTCGCGATAGCCAAGATAGACGGCAAACGACACACCGATTAATAGCACCAGCAGGAAGGCATTGCGCGAACGCTTGCTCTTGCGCGGCGTGCCGCCGTCTTCCGGCGGCAGCGGCGGGTCCATTTGCGCCTGCGCCAGATGGGCTTCGGTTTGTTCGGGAGTAGGAGGCGGCACCACCTTCAGATGGCGCTGGCGGCGATAACCAAATGCTGCCGCGCCTGCACGCAATTTGCGTACTGCGCGTACAACGAGACGGGGCCGGCGGAAACGACGATTGCTTAACATATGATTCAAACCGGTCGATGTTTCAGTGGAACTTAATGATGCAGTTGCTAGCTTCCATTGCACCACATCACAGCGCCGCTGACCGGGGCAGACGCACAATAAAGTGAAAGCGCCGTTTGTTTTTCGCAAAAAAACAACGGCGTTCTACCGCAAGGCAGAACGCCGTCTGACCCTGTTGATAACAGCGCGCACTAAATGTTGTTGAACTCTACATTGAGCTTGCGCAGCTCGTCGCACAATTGCGCGAAAGCGGCCGCCGTTTGCACCGGCTCACCCTTCACGCCCAGCTCGATATGGCGGCGCGTCTGGGCGTCGCCCACGCTAGGCAGACTGAACACTTTTACGCGCGGATACTGCTGCTCGATCGCCACCATCAGCGGCGTCAGTGCCGATTCGGCCGCCTCGTACACCAGCACCGACTGCTCCATGCGCGGCTCGCGGTTGAACAGGTCGGCGTAGTGATTGTCCAGCACCCATTCCAGCATCGGCCAGGCCATCACCGGAAAGCCCGGCACGAAGTAATGCTTGTGCAGGGCAAAGCCGGCGATGTTGTTGTACGGGTTGGGGATCAGGGCCGCGCCTTCGGCGAACTCGGCCATTTTCAGGCGGTGCAGGTTCTCGGCCGAATTCAGGTCGGCGGTCTGGCCCGCTTCCTGCGCCATTTGCACGATGCGCTGCTGGATGTTGAGCTTGCCCTGCTCGTGCAGCACCAGCGGCAGGCCCAGCGCGTCTGCCGCGGCCTGGCGCGTGTGATCGTCCGGGGTAGCGCCGATGCCGCCGCAACAGAACACGATGTCGTCGCTGGCAAAAGTGCGCCTGAGGGTGGCGGTGATGCGCTGCGGATCGTCGGGCAGGATTTCGGCCCAGGTCAGCTGCAGGCCGCGTGCCGCCAGCATTTGCACCACCTTGGGAAAGTGCTGGTCGACCCGCCGGCCGGACAGGATTTCGTCGCCAATGATGATGAGTCCGATTGCCATGCCTACTCCTTAGAAATGACTTCCTCGGCGCGCAACTGCGCCAGCGCATCCATGCAATAGTACGCGAACCACAAGCCGGTGAAGATAAAAATCAGCACGTACAGCCAGATCGAGGCCGCCGCCAGGAAGGGGAACAGCACCACCGCCATTACGCCGCCCAGCCAGATGGCGCCCGGCAGCGCGCCGGCGGCGCCCGAGACCACGCCGATCGCCAGCAGGCGCCAGCGGTGCTCGCGCAGGATCTGGCGGCGCTCCTCGCCGCTGGCGTAGTCGGCCAGCGCGTCGTACACCATCACGCGGCAGGTCAGCCAGCCCCACAGCAAGGCCTGCACCACCACCGCCAGCGGCGGGAAGGCGTACAGCGGCAGCGTGAGTATCCACAGGCCCATGAAGATGGCCATGCCGCCCAGCGCCACGCCAACGCTGCCGAGGATGGAGCCGCCCTTGCGCTGCTCCAGCTGCGGGTAGTGGCGCAGGCCGACGTGGCGGCCGATCACCGGCATGGCCACCACGCCGATGAAGATCAGCGCCGTCAGTATCATCAGCGGCAGCAGCGCCAGCATGGCGATCAGCGGCGCCACCACCGCCGTCAGCGTGCCGAGGCCGAGGCTGCGCAGCCAGCTGGTGCTGGTCGGGAACAGATTGTATTCGGTGAACAGCGCGTGCATCTGGTCGACCAGCGGCTGCAAATACAGGTACAGCAGCACCGCCCAGACGCCCAGCGCCAGCAGGAAGGGGGCAATACTCATCAACAGCATCTTGCCGTGCCATTGCGACAGGAAAGCGCGGCTCCACGCGCGCAGTACGCCTACCATCAGACCACCTCCTTGCGGGCATATTCCACCATGCGTTTCAGACCCAGCCATTGTTGCGCCCAGAAGCCGCGGCCATAGTCGCGGCCGGGCGTGCCGTCCGCGCCCCGCAGCTGATCGCGGATGCCGGTGGCGACGAATGCCGGCGTGAAGTTGGCGGTGCGGAAGATGATATCCCACACCGGCAGCAGCACGGCGAAATTGCAGCCGCCCAGCTTGCCGTCGGCGTTTTCATGGCCGGCGCCGATCGCGTGGTGCATGCGGTGATAGCGCGGCGACACCAGCAGGCGCTCGCCCAGCCAGCCGAAATGCAGCCGGACGTTCGCATGTTGCAGGCTCTGCAGGATGCGCGACACCGATACCAGCAGCACATACTGCGACGGCTCAACGCCGATGCCAAGCGCGATCACGCCCATGTAGACGTCGCGCAGCAGGTCGTCCAGCAAGTGATTGCGGTTGTCGGTCCACAGGTTCATGTTTTGCTGGCTGTGGTGCAGGCCATGCAGCGCCCACCACCAGTTGAAGCGGTGCGAGGCGCGGTGATACCAGTAATCGAAGAAATCCAGCACCACGAAGTAGACGAAGAAAGCGGCCAACGGGCTGGGGCCGGACCACTGCGCAGGCCATAACGCTTCCAGATTGAACGGATGAAAACCGTCGAAACGCAGCGCTGCGGCCACGCTGTCCAGCAGCGGATCGAGGGTGAGGAAGATCAGCACCGAAAAAATGCCCACCCGGTGCAGCACGGTGTACAGGAAGTCGTTCCAGCGCGCGCGCGGGTCGGTGATAGGCTGCGCCGGGATCAGGGATTCCATCGGCCGCAGCACCAGGAACAGCAGCGCCAGCTCCAGCACGCCGATCAGCAACCATTCGGTGCCTTCAAACGCGTCTTCGACAAATTCGCCAAAACCGAGCTGGAACACCAGCGGCTGGACCACGGTTTCAAACAACCAGCCCTGGGCCAGGCCCAGCCAGTCTGAGAGGGTTTGCATCATTTTTTATAATCCGGGTGCTCGCGCAGGGTGGCGAAGCACATGCCTTGCTGTTCCAGTCCGCTGATCAGCGGTTCGAGGTTGGCCGGCGCCCACGGATCCTTGCGCGACCAGATGCCCATGTGGATCAGCACGATGTCGCCGCCGCGCAGCTCGCGCAGGGATTTTTTCAGCAGCACCGCGTTGGGATAGGCCGAACTGGACAGCTCGTCGCCGCTGAAGCCGGCCGGCGACCAGCCGACATGCGCGTAGCCGCAGGCCTTGCCCATCTCCAGCAGGCGCGGCGAGGTGCGGCCGGCCGGCGCGCGCCACAGCGGGTCGAGGTGCTTGCCGGTCAGTTCCACAAAGCGCTGGTCGACGCGCTGGATTTGTTCGCAGTATTGTTTGGAGCTCAGGCTGACCGGCTTGCCGGCGCTGTCGCCGAAGCCGGGCTTGACCACGATCTTGCCGTCGGCGCCGTCCTTGGCGTAGACCACGTGATCGAAGGTGTGCGAGCCGATGGCGTGGCCTTCCGCCACCCGCGCCTTCCAGTAGGCCGACCACGCCGGGTCGAGCGAGTAATCGCCGTTGACGGTTTTCTCGTTGGCCAGGAAGAAGGTGGCCCTGATCTTGTGGCGCTTCAGCGTCTCGGCGATCAGCTCGGCTTGCGACTGGCTGCCGGTGTCGAAGGTCAGGTAGATGGTGCCCTTGCAAGATGCCGGCCTGGCCGCCACGGCGGCGGACGTGGCGGCGGCGGGGACAGGCGCGGCGTTGACCACGGCGGCGTGCGTGACGGCGGAAGCTGCCGCGACGGCGGGGGCCGCAGTTGCGACCGGCGCGGCGACAGGATGCGCGCCGGCGGCGGCGGCCATGCCGGCGGCGCGCGCTTCGGCCGCGCGGCGGGCCGGGCCGTTGAGTTCGCGTGCCTGGGCATTGGCGGTGCGGGCGGCGGCGTTGACGTCGCGCGCGCCGTCATTGACTGTCCTGGCCGGATCGGCCGTCTGCGCGGCCGCTGGCACCGCCAGCGCCAGCAAGGTCAGGGCGGCGGCGCGTTTCATCAGCGTTGTGCGGAGTTAAAGAAGAACACGCCGTGCGGCGAGCGGCCCACCGGTATGGTCTTGATCACCTTGCGGCTGGCCAGATCGATCACCGCCACCTTTTTAATCCAGCGCAGCGTCACCCACATGGTCTTGCCATCCTCCGTCACCTCCATGCAATCCGGGCCGCCGGGCACATTGATCTGGCCGACGTTTTCCAGGGTCTTCTGGTCGATGATATTAATCGAATTCGACACCCGGTTCGACACATAAGTGTAGCGCCCGTCACCGGCCGAACGGAAATTGTGGGCGCCCTGCCCGGCCTTGATGCGCTTGACGGTTTTCTGCGCCCTCCAGTCGATCACCTCGACATAATCGCTGCCCATGATGCCGACCAGCAGATACTTGTCGTCCGGCGTCATGGCGATACCGGCCGGCAGCTTGCCCACCGGGAGCGTCCACTTCACCGCCTGCGTGGTCAGGTCGATGGCGCTGACCTGGTCGCTGCCCTGCAGGGTGACGAACACCATATTGCTGGCGGCGTTGAAGGCCATGTGGCTGGGCAGCTTGGCCAGCGGGATGCGCTTGGCCAGCGTCATGTTGGCGCCGTCGTACTTGTACAGATCCACGCGGTCGAGGCGCAGCGAGTTCGAGACAAACCACTTCTGGTCCGGCGAAAAGCCGATCTGGTACGGGTCGAGGATATCCTTGACGGTGCGCTGCGGCTGGCCGGTTTTCGGATCGAGGAAGATCAGCTCATTGCCGACCGAGCTGGCCACGATCAGCGACTTGTTGTCCGGCGTGGCCATCAGGTGATGCGGTTCCTTGCCGACCGGGATGGTCGACAAATCCTGGTAGCTCGCCTGGTCCAGCAACTGCACGGTGGCGTCGCGCGAATTGAGGACAACCACGACATTGGCTTGCGCAGCCGACATAGCCAACACAGCGCAGGAAAAGACGGTACGGCGGAAACTACGGAGCATGAAGAACATCGCTTGAGTGGCAAAACCTTATTCTACGTGCAAACCCGTGCCCCTGCTACAATTCGGGCCTGTGTTTAACGAATAGAAGGAATCACCATGTCCACCATCACCACTCCATCGGGCCTGCAGTACATCGAACTGACCGTGGGCGAAGGCGCCGAAGCCAAGGCCGGCCAGAACGTCACCGTGCACTACACCGGCTGGCTGCGGAACGACGACGGCAGCAAAGGCCCGAAGTTCGATTCGAGCAAAGACCGCAACGATCCGTTTGAATTCGCGCTGGGCGCCGGCATGGTGATCCGCGGCTGGGACGAAGGCGTGCAGGGCATGAAGATCGGCGGCACCCGCCAGCTGATCATTCCATCGGACCTGGGCTATGGCTCGCGCGGCGCCGGCGGCGTCATCCCGCCGAACGCCACCCTGATCTTCGACGTCGAACTGCTGGCCGTTTAAGCCGGCCTAGCGCTGCCAGTTGCGGCGCAAGGCTTCCACTTCCGCTCGCGTGTCGAGCATGCCGCCGACGATGCGCTGGTCGATCGCTTCCAGCAGCGCCGTCGGCATCTCCGTCCCCGCCATCCGGTAATTGCCCATCACCGGCAACGGCCGCGCATTCTGCACCAGCACCGGTATCCGCCATTCCTCGCTGGCGCGGCAGGCGATGCCCACCAGATCCTGGGTTGCGCCCACCAGCGTAAAGCTGCGGCAGTAACTGCCCTCGTTGGATAAAAAGCTCAGGCCGACGCGCACATCGCTGTCGGACGGCGCGGCGCTGGCCAGCTGTTGGCTGAGCGCGTTTGCCAGCCGTCCCTGCGCCACCAGCAGGCCGTTGCGGCTGGCCACCTCGGTCGGCGCCGGCGCGGCCTCGCCAAACCAGCCAGGCTGCCAGCGCGCCAGTCCGAACCTGCCGGCCGCCAGCCCCAGCACCATCACCAGCGCCAGCGCGCTCCATTCCAGCCAGCCCCAGTGACGGCGGCCAGCCTTGCGCGCCGCCTGCTGCGTGGCCAGGCGCTGCGCCCGCACCGCCGCCAGCTGCACCACATTGGCGCGGTAGCCGGCGCGGTGACGCCGGTCCAGGTAGACGTCCTCATCGCGCGCGGCGCGCAGCCGCGCCACGCGGCGGGCGATGCTGCTGTCCAGACGCATGGCGGCTTCGACCTCAAGGCGGGTCGCCTCGTCCAGTTCGCCATCGGCATATGCCATCAGTGTTTCGTCTGAAAAGCTCATGGTCCCGTCCTTTACGCGTTCCATCATAAACCTTTTTTTCCTCGGATGCGGATTTGCGGAATCGGCGTAAGCCCTTTAAATACAAGGCTTTATTTACATTGCAGCGCAGCGAGACAGCAAATATAAGGCGCGCTTCGTAGAGAAACCATTACATTTGACAATATTTATGCTAATCTGCGCGCTCCAATAACCAAGGAGGTAGTAATGAAAAAAGGCGAACTGATTGCAGAATTTGCGAAACGCACCGAGCTGTCCGCTGCTGCCGCCAACGGCGCAGTGAACACTCTGATCGCCATCATCACTGAGCGTCTGAAAAAAGGCGACTCGGTCGGCATCACCGGCTTCGGCACCTTCTCCGTAGCCAAGCGCGCTGCACGCAAAGGCCGCAATCCCGCAACCGGCGAAGCGATCAAGATCGCAGCGTCGAAAACCCCGAAATTCTCGGCTGGCGCCACCCTGAAATCGGCTGTCAACCCGACGAAGAAGAAGTAATTCTTCCGGTGTTTTAACCGCGTGTCCGCGAGGGCATCGGAAGACGGCGGCACATGCGGGTTCGCACCCGGCATGGCCGCCGTTTTGTTTTGGAGCCCACCCTCTAGCGGGCCGCGGTTATGATGGCGCGTCACCTATCACTATCAAGGAGCGCGGTATGAGTTTGCAAGAACAGTTTGACCAGGCCCAGGCGGACTCGAAGAATCTGCCGGAACGTCCGGACAACATGACCCTGCTGAAGATCTACGCCCTGTTCAAACAGGCGTCCAGCGGCGACGTCAGCGGCGAGCGTCCGGGCATGACCGACTTCGTCGGCCGCGCCAAGTACGATGCGTGGGCCGAGCTCAAAGGCAAGACCCAGGACGAAGCCAAGCAGCTGTACATCGACCTGATCGAAGAGCTGAAATAATAAAAAAAGGCCCTCGCGGGCCTTTTTTATTGGTTTGTTATTATTTTTCAGGAAACAAACACCTTGCGCATCTTTTCAGTCACCTTGGCCTCGACCATGCTGGCCATCATGCTGATCGGGAAACCCAGCGCCATCCGCAGCTGCGCCTGATTCGGCAGCAGGGTCAGCGCGCCATTCACGCCGCTGCGCTCGAAGCGCAGCACATCGCCGTCCCAGCGGCAGGCCAGCTCGAACTGCTCGGCCAGCTTGTCGGCCACTTGTTGGGCGGCCGCGCGGGCCTGTTCCGGCGCCAGGCCGTGCTCCTGGACGATGTTGATGTCCGCCATGCGGATCCCCCTGCTCTGAGTAAACAAAGCCGCCATGATGCCAGCTGCGGGCTTGCCGCGCCAGTCTGTGCGGGCGATGAATGAATTTGCTTATATGTATTGTATATAAGCGCGAATTGTGAGAAAGAGCGAATTACCTTAAAATACAGTGCTTTGCCGAGGTTAGCCAGGCACTGCCCCGCCACCGACGCCGCTGCACAACTACATTGATAGGACTGTTATGACCCACGTTGTCACCGAATCTTGCATCGCCTGCCGCTATACGGATTGCGTCGATGTTTGCCCGGTAGATTGTTTCCGCCAAGGCCCAAACTTCCTCGCCATCGACCCTGACGAGTGCATCGACTGCGCCGTGTGCGTGGCCGAATGCCCGGTCAATGCCATCTACGCGGAAGAGGACGTCCCCGGCGATCAGCAGCAATTCATCAAGCTCAACGTTGAACTGGCCCGCAAATGGCCTTCGATTACCAAGACTGTCGCGCCGCTGCCGGAAGCCGACCAGTTCAAGGACGTCAAAGAGAAACTGCAACTGCTGGTGCGCTAAGCGGCCGGCAACTGCATTATTGAAATCACAGGAAACCACGTATGAATAGTACCGTTACACCTAGCGGCGTCATCGAAGCTGATGCCGTCATCATTGGCGCCGGCCCGGTCGGCTTGTTCCAGGTCTTCGAGCTCGGCCTGCTGGAAATCAAAGCGCACGTGATCGATTCGCTGAACGCCGTAGGTGGACAGTGCGTGGAACTGTATCCTGACAAACCGATCTACGACATCCCGGCCGTGCCATCGTGCACCGGCCAGGAACTGACCGACAACCTGCTCAAGCAGATCGAACCGTTCGAGCCGACCTTCCACCTGGGCCAGGAAGTGACCAAGGTCGAGCGCCGCAGCGACGGCCGTTTCGATGTCGAAACCAGCATCGGCACCCAGTTCATCACCAAGACCATCTTCATCGCCGCCGGCGTCGGCTCGTTCCAGGCCCGCACCCTGAAAGTGGACGGCATCGAAGTGTTCGAAGGCACGCAGGTGCACTACAAGGTCAAGGACCCGGCCATCTTCGAAGGCAAGAACCTGGTCATCTGCGGCGGCGGCGACTCCGCGCTGGACTGGGCCCTGAACTTCGTCGGCAAGGCCGAATCGGTGGTGCTGCTGCACCGCCGCGAAGAATTCCGCGCCGCGCCAGCCTCGGTAGCAAAAATGAAAGCCCTGTGCGACGACTACGAGATGCAGCTGCTGATCGGCACCGCCACCGGCTTCGAAACCTCGGCCGACGGCAAGCTGGAGCACCTGAAGGTGACCGCCGCCGACGGCGTGACCCGCCGCGTGCCGCTGGACATGCTGCTGGTGTTCTACGGCCTGTCGCCGAAGCTGGGCCCGATCGCCGAGTGGGGCCTGGACATCGAGCGCCGCCAGCTGAAGGTGCAGAACACCGAAAAGTTCGAAACCAATGTGCCGGGCATCTTCGCCGTGGGCGACATCAACACCTACCCGGGCAAGAAGAAGCTGATCCTGTCGGGCTTCCACGAAGCCGCGCTGGCCGCCTTCGGCGCCGCGCCGTACATCTTCCCGGACAAGAAGATCCACATGCAGTACACCACCACCTCGCCGAAACTGCACAAGGTGCTGGGCGTCGAGACCCCAGTGTTCGATTAAGTACATCACGGGCAACTGTCCTACACAAAAGCAGCCTTTTGGCTGCTTTTTTTATTCCCCGCGCAGTATTATTCTTTCTTACAAGATTGTCTGTGGATTCCACGTAGGCTTGTCCGAAAGAACGAGCAAATGCTTTATGTTACGAACACACGGCTTTTAAATTGGCTTATGATGTAGTTATTGATGCATCGCACCACGCTCACCAACCCGGGACTGCCTTATGCTCTACCAACTTCATGAAATGCAGCGTTCGCTTCTCACGCCACTGATGCAGTGGGCGGACGCCTCGTCCAAGCTGTTCACCAATCCCGTGTCGCCGTTGGCGCACACGCCGTTCTCGCAACGCATCGCCGCCGGTTACGAGCTGATGTACCGGCTCGGCAAGGATTACGAAAAACCGGCGTTTGAAATCGACAGCACCGACATCAAGGGCGAAACGGTAGGCATCATCGAACAAGTGGCGGTCACCAAGCCGTTCTGCCGCCTGATCCACTTCAAGAAAAACCTGGACGACAAAAAGTTCAAGGCCCTGAAACAGCCGACCGTGCTGCTGGTGGCGCCGCTGTCCGGCCACCACTCGACCCTGCTGCGCGACACCGTGCGCGGCCTGATCGTCGACCACGACGTCTACATTACCGACTGGACCGATGCGCGCATGGTGCCGGTTACCGAAGGCGCGTTCCATCTGGACGACTACGTCTTCTACGTGCAAGACTTCATCCGCCTGCTCGGCCCGGACGTGCACGTGATCTCGGTGTGCCAGCCGACCGTGCCAGTGCTGGCGGCGATCTCGCTGATGGCGTCTGAAAACGATCCCAAGCTGCCGAAAACCATGACCATGATGGGCGGCCCGATCGATCCGCGCCGCTCGCCCACCGCGGTCAACAACCTGGCCACCGAGAAGAAGTTCTCGTGGTTTGAAAACACCGTGATCTATTCGGTGCCGCCTAACTACCCGGGCTTTGGCCGCAAGGTCTATCCGGGCTTCCTGCAGCACGCCGGCTTCATCGCCATGAACCCGGGCCGCCACGCGCAAAGCCACCGCGACTTCTACAACCACCTGGTGGAAGGCGACGAGGAAACCGCCGAATCGCACCGCAAGTTCTACGACGAGTACAACGCCGTGCTGGACATGCCGGCCGAATACTACCTCGACACCATCAAGACCGTGTTCCAGGACTTCGCGCTGCCGAAGGGCGAATGGCTGGTGGGCGGCAAGCTGGTGCGTCCACAGGACATCAAGAGCGTCGCCCTGTTCACCGTCGAGGGCGAGCTGGACGACATCTCCGGCGCCGGCCAGACCCAGGCCGCGCACGACCTGTGCACCGGCATCCCGGCCGATATGCAGCAGGATTTCGTGGCGCCGGGCGCCGGCCACTACGGTATCTTCTCCGGCCGCCGCTGGCGCGAGATGGTGTGCCCGAAGATCACAGAGTTCATCAAGAAGCACGGCTGAGCCGCAAGGCCCAGCCCGTCACCCCGAGGCCGGCCAGCAGCATCAGCCACGCCCCGGGCTCCGGCACCGCCGTCACCGTGAAGCTGTAGCCCAGCTGGCGGAGTGACAGCGCGGTGCTGGAATTCCCCTCCTGCACCACCTGCGCCGACAGGTTCAAGTCCAGCCCCAGCGCCGTCACCGGCAGCTGGTAGCCGTCGCCATAGCCGCCAAACGCCAGCAGCGCGCCGGCCGCGCTGCCCGTTTTGCTCAGCTGTAAAAACTGGAAGCCATCCGCATCCGCCGAGCTGCTGAACTGGCCGTCGCGGTAGGTGCTGCGGAAGGCGTAGGTGTTGATGCTGCCGGTGGCGCGGCCGGTACTGGCGGTCGAGTCGTACAGCGCCTCGGCCTGCGCCTGGAAGCGTGGCAACAGGCCATAGCCCTGGTGCGCCGCCACATACAGCAGCTTGCTGCGGTCGCTGAACAGCGTGACTTCGCTGTGCGAGCCCGGCTCGCTGCCGGCCACGCTCAGCGTGTAGTCCGGCGGCGCGAAGGCAAAGCTGATGGCGTTGCCAGTCACTGTGGCGCCGGACTCCTCGAAGTAGTCCGCATCGACAAAGAAATCGACGTTGGCGCCACTCAGCGTAACGTAATTGGCAGCCTGGGCCGTCCCCAGGCCGAACGCCAGGGCAAAAGATATCAAAACCTTCATGATGCCTCCTTTTTAACGTTGAAAGCTCAGCATAAATAAAGCCCAGCATTAATCAACTGGCGTCTCAATCGTGCGCAATACATCACACTGTGATATATTTCGGCATGACTACTTCCAACCTCAGCAAATCGGACTTTGCCGCGCTGTCCGAATTCCGCTACCAGATGCGCCGCTTCGAACGTTTTTCCGAGGATGTGGTGCACGCGCAAGGCATCACACCACTGCAATACCTGCTACTGCTGCACATCAAAGGCTATCCCGGCCGCAACTGGGCCACGGTGAGCGAGCTGGCCGAACGCCTGCAAGCCAAGCACCACGGCACGGTCGCCCTGATCACCCGCTGCGAAGCCATGGGACTGGTCGAGCGCCGCAACAGCGCCATCGACCGCCGCCGCGTGGAAGTGCACCTGCTGCGCAAAGGCGAAACCATTCTGGCCCAACTGGCCGAACAGCATCGCATCGAACTGCTGTCGCTGGAAGGCGTCTTCACCATCCCGAGAATCCGCCATGAATAATTACGATAGCCGCCGCGACTTCGACGGCCAGGCCAGGCTGCTACTGATCGCCAGCATCGCCGCCGTGGTCGGCGCCCTCAGCACCGTCACCGCCGACCTGCTGCTGCATGCGATCCGCTTCTTCACCAACCTGTTCTTCTTCCAGAAATTCTCCACCGCCTACACCTCGCCGGCCACGCACACACTGGGCGCATGGGTAATCGCGGTGCCGGTGATCGGCGGTCTGATCATCGGCCTGATCGCCCGCTACGGCTCGGAAGCGATACGCGGCCACGGCATCCCGGAAGCCATCGAAGCCATCCTGTTCAAGAAATCCACCATGTCGCCCAAGGTGGCGGTGCTGAAACCGCTGGCCTCGGGCATCGCCATCGGCAGCGGCGGCCCGTTCGGCGCCGAAGGCCCGATCATCATGACCGGCGGCGCGGTCGGCTCGCTGATCGCCCAGCACTTCCACCTGAGCGCGGCCGAGCGCAAGGCGCTGCTGGTGGCCGGGGCCGTGGCCGGCATGACCGCCGTCTTCGGCACGCCGATTGCGGCCGTGCTGCTGGCGGTGGAACTGCTGCTGTTTGAACTGCGGCCGCGCAGCCTGGCGCCGGTGGCGGTGGCGTGCGCGGTGGCCGGCTTCCTGCGCCCGCTGCTGATCGAAAGCGGGCCGCTGTTCCCGCTGCATACCGCGGTGCTGCCGCCGTCGGCGCTGATCTCCTGCCTGATCGCCGGCGTGCTGTGCGGCGCGCTGGCGTGGCTGCTGTCCACCTCCCTATATCGCGTGGAAGACGCCTTCCACAAGCTGCCGGTGCACTGGATGTGGTGGCCGGCCATCGGCGGACTGGCGGTCGGCATCGGCGGCTACTTCCAGCCGCGCGCGCTGGGCGTGGGCTACGACGTCATCGCCGACCTGCTCAACAACCATATGGCCGCCGCCGCGATTGTCAGCCTGCTGGTCGCCAAGGCCGTGATCTGGCTGCTGGCGCTCGGCTCCGGCACCTCGGGCGGCGTGCTGGCGCCCTTGCTGATGCTGGGTGCGGGACTGGGCGCCCTGCTCGGCCCTTATCTCCCAGGCGGCGAGCCGGCCGTGTGGCCGCTGGTCTTCATGGCCGCCACGCTGGGCGGCATGATGCGCGCGCCAGTGATGGCGGTGGTGTTCGCGTTCGAGCTGACGCACGACGTCAACGCCCTGCTGCCGGTGCTGGCCGCCGCCACCGTGGCCTACGCCTTCACCGTGATTACCATGCACCGCTCGATCCTGACCGAGAAGATCGCGCGGCGCGGCCACCACATCTATCGCGAATACGGCATCGACCCGATGGAGCGCCACAGCGTGGCCGAGGTGATGACGACCACCGTCGAGACCATCGCCGCCGACGCGCTGATCGCCGACGTAGTGCACACTCACTTCCACGCCCACCCGCGCCACCGCGCCTATCCGGTGGTGCGCGACGGCGCGCTGGTGGGCATGCTGGACCGCCATGGCATCGCCAGCAAACCGGACGCCGTACGCGTCGGCGAACTGTTTGGCGTCAACGTGCCCATCGTCGCGCTGGCCGACGAAACCTGCCGCACGCTGGCCACGCGGCTGGCCGTGCACAACGTCGGACGGCTGCCGGTGGTGGCCGACATGCAGTCGCGCAAGCTGGTCGGCATCGTCAGCCATCGCGACCTGATGAAGCCCGCGCTCGGGCTGCATGCCGAAGAGCTGGAACGGCAAACCGTGCGCCGGGTGAGGTTTTTACGTAAGGCGCGCGCGAATATTGGATAATGGCGTTTTCGCCCGATATCCATTTGCCGTGCCCGACCACTCCACCCTTGCCGACCGCATCGAAGATGCCCTGCCGCAGACGCAATGCACCAAATGCGGCTATGACGGCTGCCGTCCCTACGCGGAAGCGATAGCGGCCGGCACGGCCGAGATCAACCAGTGCCCACCCGGCGGCGCCGAGGGCATTGCGCGGCTGTCGGCCGTCACCGGCCGCAAAGTCATTCCATTGAATCCGGTGAACGGACTGGAACGCCCGCGCGCGGTCGCCTACATCGACGAAACGCTGTGCATCGGCTGCACCCTGTGCATCCAGGCCTGCCCGGTGGACGCCATCGTCGGCGCGGCCAAATTGATGCACACCGTGGTGCCGTCGCTGTGCACCGGCTGCGACCTGTGCGTGTCGCCCTGCCCGGTCGACTGCATCGTCATGTACCCGGTCACGGAAACCGGCGGCTGGGCCGCGTGGTCGCAGACCGACGCCGATGCCGCGCGCGAACGGCACGACTTCCGCGCCATGCGCCTCAAGCGCGACAAGCAGGAAAACGACGCCCGCCTGGCGACCAAGGCCGAAGCCAAGATGGCCGCGGTGCAGGCTATCGATCCGGCCGATGCCGAATCGGCCGCCGCGCTGGAACGCAAGCGCGCCATCATCGCAGCCGCCATGGAGCGCACACGGCTCAAAAAGGAACAAGAGAGTAAATGAACGCAGCCAAACGCTACGAAATGTTCGTGCGCTTCCGCGCCGCCAATCCAAAACCCGTCACCGAACTTGAATACACCACGCCTTTCGAACTGCTGATCGCCGTGCTGCTGTCGGCGCAAGCGACCGACGTCGGCGTCAACAAAGCCACGCGCAAACTGTACCCCGTGGCGAACACGCCGCAGGCCATACTGGACATGGGTGAAGAGGAGTTAAAGACCTACATCCAGACCATCGGCCTGTACAAGACCAAGGCCAGGAACGTCATCGCCACCTGCAAGATCCTGGTGGAGAAGCACGGCGGCGTGGTGCCGCAAGACCGCGAATCGCTGGAAGAACTGCCAGGCGTGGGCCGCAAGACCGCCAACGTGGTGCTCAACACCGCCTTCGGTCAGCCGACCATGGCGGTGGACACCCACATCTTCCGCGTCTCCAACCGCACCGGTCTGGCGCCGGGGAAGAACGTCGACATCGTCGAACAGAAGCTGCTGAAAGTCGTGCCGAAAGAATTCCTGCACGACGCCCACCACTGGCTGATCCTGCACGGCCGCTACACCTGCAAGGCGCGCAAGCCGGAATGCTGGAACTGCATGCAGCTCGACCTGTGCGACTACCGCAGCAAAACCCCAGCCCCGGCCGGCGTTTAAACCAGCACCAGATTATCGCGGTGAATCAGCTCCTTGCCTTCGACGAAGCCGAGGATGGATTCGATCTCGCTGGAGGGCTTGCGCATGATGCGGCGGGTTTCGGCGCTGGTGTAGTTGGACAGGCCGCGCGCCACCGCCACGCCATCCGAATTGACGCAGGTGATGACCGCGCCGCGTCCGAATTCACCCTTCACGTCCACCACGCCGATCGGCAGCAGCGACTTGCCTTCGCCGGTCAGCTTCTGCACCGCGCCGGCATCCAGCACCACCTGGCCGGCGGTGTGCAAATGATCGGCCATCCATTGCTTGCGCGCCGTCAGATGGCCGGTCTGCGCCGCCAGTTCGGTGCCAATGGATTCACCACCGGCCAGACGCGCCAGCACTTCATCTTCGCGGCCGTATGCGATCACGGTGTGCGCGCCCGATTTGGCGGCGCGCCTGGCGGCCAGGATCTTGGTCAGCATGCCGCCGCGTCCCAAGCTGGAACCCGCGCCGCCAGCCATGGCTTCCAGCGCAGGATCGCCCGCGCGCCCATGCTGGATCAGCACCGCCGACGGGTCCTTGCGCGGATCGGCGCTGTACAGGCCTTTCTGGTCGGTGAGAATGATCAGCGCATCAGCCTCGATCAGGTTGGCGACCAAAGCGCCCAGCGTATCGTTGTCGCCGAATTTGATTTCATCGGTGACCACCGTATCGTTCTCGTTGATGATCGGGACCACGCCCAGGCGCAGCAAGGTGGTCAGCGTGGAGCGCGCGTTCAGATAGCGCTCGCGGTCCGCCAGGTCGGCGTGCGTCAGCAACACCTGGGCCGTGCCCAGTCGATGCGCACGGAAACTGGTTTCGTAAATCTGCGCGAGCCCCATCTGGCCGACTGCGGCACAGGCCTGCAATTCGTGGATATCGGTGGGGCGCTGCTCGAAGCCGAGGCGCAGCATGCCTTCGGCAATGGCGCCGGACGACACCAGCACCACTTGCTTGCCCAAAGCGCGCAGGCCGGCGATCTGCGCGGCCCAGCGCGCGATGGCGGCGTGATCGAGGCCGCGTCCATCATTGGTGACCAACGACGATCCAACCTTGATGATGATGCGTGTAGCTTTTTGTATGACGGAATTCATGGGTGCGACAACATTCTCAAAACAAGCGAGGAAAAAGGTGCTGTATTTTGGCGGGCGGTTTGCCCTGCTTTGCCGCGAACAGTCGCCGCCCCCGTGATGCGGGAACGGCGCCGAAGGGAAAGGCATAATCAGCTGATAACAGATTATGCCGGGGATGCAGTGTTTTAGTCGAGGATTTTGAAGCGTGGATCGTCCGGATCGATGGACGAAATACCGCGCGCCTCTTCTGCCATCTGGGTTTCTTCCGCGCGCTGCTCGCTGCGGCGGGTTTCTTCCAGATGCTTCTGGATGGCGTTGACCAGCTCCTGCGTGCCTTCGTGGCTCAGCGCGGAGATCTCGAACACCGGGCCTTTGAAGCCGAACTTCTTGACGAAGTCCTTGACCTTCTTGGCGCGTTCTTCTTCCGGAATCATATCCAGCTTGTTCAGCACCAGCCAGCGCGGCTTGTCGACCAGGTCTTCGTCGTACTTCTTCAGCTCATTGACCAGCGCCTTGGCTTCCTTGACCGGATCGACGGTGGCTTCGAACGGCGCCAGGTCGACGATGTGCAGCAGCAGGCCGGTGCGCGACAGGTGGCGCAGGAACTGATGGCCCAGGCCCGCACCTTCGGCGGCGCCTTCGATCAGGCCAGGAATGTCGGCGATCACGAAGCTCTTTTCATGCGACACGCGCACCACGCCCAGATTCGGATGCAGGGTGGTGAACGGGTAATCCGCGATCTTCGGACGCGCATTCGACACGGCGGTGATGAAGGTCGACTTGCCGGCGTTCGGCATGCCCAGCAGGCCCACGTCGGCCAGCACTTTCAGCTCCAGGCGCAGCTCGCGGTGTTCGCCCGGTTTGCCGGGCGTTTTCTGGCGCGGCGCGCGGTTGGTCGAGGTCTTGAAGTGGATGTTGCCCCAGCCGCCCTCGCCGCCCTTGGCCAGCAGCTCCAGCTGGCCGTGTTCGCTCAGGTCCGCCAGGATTTCGCCGGTGACGTCGTCGATGATCAGGGTGCCCAGCGGCATGCGCAGATGAACGTCATCGGCGCCGCGGCCATAGCAGTCGGCGCCACGGCCGGCTTCGCCGTTGCCGGCGCGGTGCACCTTGGAGAAGCGGAAATCGACCAAGGTATTGATGTTACGGTCCGCTACGGCCCAGATCGAGCCACCCTTGCCGCCGTCGCCGCCGTCAGGGCCGCCAAACGGGCGGAATTTTTCACGGCAAAACGACGAGCAGCCATTGCCGCCGTCACCACCGATCACTTCAATTTTTGCTTCGTCGATAAACTTCATGATGTACCGCCATAAAACTAAAAGGCTCTACCGGTGGGCAGAGCCTTTCGATTGAAGGCTTGCGCCTTACAAACGGCCTACAGTGTAGGCCGGAGCGTAATTTACGCTGCTGCTACTACGGTGACGAACTGCTTCGAGCCTTCACCTTTTTTCACGAACTTGACCACGCCGTCCACCAGGGCGAACAGGGTGTGGTCTTTGCCGGTGCCTACACCTTCGCCGGCGCGCACTGGGGTGCCGCGTTGACGAATGATGATGCCGCCTGCATTGATCGATTGGCCGCCGTAGACCTTAACGCCCAGGCGTTTTGATTCTGAGTCACGACCATTTCGCGTAGTGCCGCCGCCTTTTTTGTGTGCCATGCTAAAGCTCCTTGACTAAAAAAGTGTCGATACGCGATTAAGCGTTGATCGATACAACTTGGATTTCGGTGTAGTTCTGACGGTGACCCTGACGCTTCTGATAGTGCTTACGACGACGCATCTTAAAGATCGTCACTTTTTCGTGACGGCCGTGGGAAACCACAGTTACCAGAACCTTGGCACCTTCAACCAGCGGAGCACCGAACTTGATGCTGTCGCCCGCGCCAACGGCGAGGACTTGGTCAATGGTGATTTCGGAACCAATGTCTGCCGGTATCTGTTCTACTTTGAGTTTTTCGCCTGCAGCAACTTTGTATTGTTTGCCGCCGGTTTTTATGACCGCGTACATGATTTGAAACCTCTTCAAATGTTAAGAAAATTCCCCGAAAACAGGGGAACCGCAGATTATACACAGGAACGGAATTTGCGTCAAAAACTATTCACAAATGGCGGATGGCGTGGTATGTCAAACAATTTTGCCTGGCGCTAAAGAGGGGCCGGCGCCCCTGTAAGCGGGGCCATGACGTATAATCCCGGCACCAATAGTCTAACTGCACAGGTTTGTCTTGTCCGCCGCCACCCAAAACACCATCATCCAAACCATTGCCGCCGACATGGACGCGGTCAATTCGGTGATCCGCCAACGTCTGCATTCCGAGGTCACCCTCGTGAACCAGATTGCCGAATATATCATCAGCGCGGGCGGCAAACGCATCCGCCCGGTGCTGGTACTTCTGGTAGCGAACGCTTACTCCTACCAGGGCACGGCCCACCACGAGCTGGCGGCGGTGGTGGAATTCATCCACACCGCGACCCTGTTGCACGATGACGTGGTGGATGAATCGTCGCTGCGCCGCGGCCGCGCCACCGCCAACGCGCTGTTTGGTAACGCGGCGTCGGTGCTGGTGGGCGACTTCCTGTATTCGCGCTCGTTCCAGATGATGGTCAGCCTGAACAATATGCGCGTGATGCAGATCCTGTCGGACGCCACCAACGTGATTGCCGAAGGCGAAGTACTGCAACTGCTGAACATGCACGATCCGGACGTGACGCAAGAGCGCTACCTGCAAGTGATCCGCTCCAAGACCGCCAAGCTGTTTGAAGCGGCGGCCGAGCTGGGCGCGCTGGTGGCCGGCGCCAACGACGCGCAGATCGCCGCGGCTGGCGAATACGGCCGCTCGCTGGGCACCGCGTTCCAGCTGATCGACGACGTGCTCGACTACGCCGGCGACGCCAGCGAAATCGGCAAGAACGTCGGCGACGACCTGCGCGAAGGCAAACCGACCCTGCCGCTGATCTACCTGATGGAAAACGGCACGGCCGAGCAGCGCGAGCTGGTGCGTTCGTGCATTGAAAACGGCGACGAACAGCACTTCGACACCATCCTGGCCGCCATCACCAGCAGCGGCGCGCTGGACTACACGCGCGAACAGGCCGTCATCGCCGCCAGGCGTGCGGCCGAAGCGATTGCCGACCTGCCGGACAGCGTCTACAAAGAATCGCTGCTGCAACTGGCCCACTTCTCGGTCCACCGCAACCACTAAGACAACGGCGCCTCAGGCGCCGTTTTATTATGAACGATGAAATGTCCGGGTCGCCTCGCCAATTCTCTCAGCCACGCCAGGCTTGACGCTTCCTTGCCTATCGAAAGCGATAATTTTCAAAGGCCTGGCTCTGCCACCAAGCCCGAAACGTTCATACAGATGATTGAACATAGCCGGCGTACCGGGCAGGTCGTAAAGTATGAGGCTATCCACAAAACTGAAATCGACGCCGTCCGATAGCAATGCGATCGAACCAAGCAGCAAACCGCCATGTGCAATAAACTTCTCGATCACCTGTCGGCGTTCGCTTGGAGATTCACTGTCAACAAGAAGATACGTGGGAACACCCACCTCTTCCAGCGACGCCTGAAGGTAAAGCAAAGTCGACGAATAGGAAGAGAAAACGCACGAGTGATAAATATCGCTATTCGTTCCAAGCTCTTTCTGAAGGGTGGACCTGAAGGCATTCAGCTTGGAATCGGTCGACAACGTCTCGGCAGTGTCCAGGTAATTGGTCAACGCCCCATAAACTTGATTCGCTTCCGTGGGCCTGTTTGCAATCATTTGACCCATATCGCTATCTTTAATTTCAATGTCTGAGAACAGCCATGATGGCGTGCCATGCGCCAGGCGATTCCTTAACTCCCAGGCAGCTTCCTCGAACGCAATCGGACTGGACTCGAAACGCAAAGACAAATCATCGGCAGCAGCTTTACTATGCAATGCCGGAATGCTGATCGCATCGATGAGCGAAGCAACAGATCTGCGCAGATCGTTTTCGATGACAGTCTGCTCCGTCGCGATCACCTCAACCGTCGGTGCCCCATTCCGATTACTTGAATAGCTCATGAGTTTATCCAGGTCAGCCCGGTCGAGCCTCACAGTTTTCAGCGCTTGCCCTTTGACTCGCATAGTTCCGTGGTTCATGGCGGCATCGGATAAGACCAGCAAGCGCGCACCTGAGGAAGTTGAAAAAATCTTGTTCGCCAATTGATCCGATACAAATAGATCATCGGAAGCAAGTAGGACCAGCAAGGTCCAATCCACAGAAGACAGACTATCTACTATGTCATCCTGACCGGCAAAATGTCGGTTCAGTAGATAGGCTCGCCCTGGTGGCCACATAATATCCCCATCTATGACGGCATCCTCCATCATGCGGTATTCATAGCGATCCACAGACTTGGCGCTTACGCCCAAGGAGAAGAGCATCTCCCGAAACTGCTGCTGTATAAAAACGAGGTCCGCCACAACCAGAACACGCGCGGCCGGATTCTTAAGAAACAGATGTCGAAGCAAATGCGCTGCAGTGAAAGTTTTTCCCGTCCCAACTGGCCACGCCAACCGGCAAAAGCGCATCTCTGAACTTGGGGTGAGAAATTCATCGATAAATTTCCTCTGGAACGGCGCCAGCTCGCGCACCGTTGGGGTATTGCCGTTCTTAGCCATGAATATCCCCTTTCCCGCGCAGATCAACCTTCGTTGCTTGTATCAGGAGCCACTCTCTGTGACCGCTTAACACCTGAAAATCCCGAATTGTCATCTCCCGCTTAAAATGAAATATATCATTTCGAAGCTGCGCTATCTCGTTCAACCTCACCGAAATTCGCACCCGGTTTGCACCAAGTACCGAAGCAAACCTGGGCCAGTTTTCCCCATGTGACACTATTGTTCGATAGTCCTCAAAGCTCATTTGAACCAAAGACTGGGGGACATTGCCTGCGCCATACAATTGCGTCAGCGCGCGAACAGCACACTGGGTTAATTCCACCGGTTCCATTGCCTTGGTTATCAATGCGCGGAGTGTGGTTTCGATCTCGGAAATCATGACGAAGGGACTGGTGACGCGATACAGATAGCGCAACAGATCCATCGACGTCACAATCCCTTGCAATCGATCAGGACTACCTACCAGAACGCCGTTATCACGCTCCATAACATCAAAGGTGCTTTGCAGCTCTTCAGTAATACGAACATACTGAAACTGCTCCAGGCATTCATCGACAGTCAAATCCCCAGGACCACGCCTTTCCTTTTGAGCAGTGCCAAGCGAAAAATCCGCACACCTTAATGAAAACGACCGAAATGAGAAGACGCCCAGTACCGTGCCGCCAACAATGACCGGAGCCTGGGAGTAGCCATGCTGATTGAGCAGCGATATGGCATCGGCAGCCGACAACTCGGGATCGAAGAAAAGCAACTTCTGCTGAGCCGGTAGAACCCGATTAATCTGATGAAACAGGCTGGAAATTTGCGGCAGTGATGACAGGGCATCGTCATTTGGCTGAGGCGGCTCATTCATAGACGCTCCCTGGTAAAGATGGCGTACGTGACCGCTAGACTAAACACCATTACAAAAGTGAGTTTTGACATAGCACACGGTGCGCCCACTTTCCAGCATCGCAAAAATTCCCGCCAATGCTCAGAGGATTTCCTGCACCAACTCCGATGGACGGCACAGGCGCACGCCCTTGTCCGTCACCACCAGCGGGCGTTCGATCAGCGCCGGATGCGCCATCATCGCATCCAGCAGCGCTTCGTCCGACAGCGACTGGTCGGCCAGGTTCAGCTCCACATACAAATCGCCTTTGTTGCGCATGGCCTGGCGCACGGTCAGGCCGGCCTTGGCGATCAGTTCCTGCAGCCTGGCGCGCGTGGGCGGCGTCTTGAGGTATTCGATGACGACAGGCTCCACGCCGGCGGCGCGGATGGCCTCCAGCGTTTTGCGCGAGGTGCCGCAAACGGGATTGTGATAGATGATGACGCTCATGATGCTGCCCTTGTGCTCAATGACAAAGGCAGCATTATGGCTTAAAACTTGGTGGCGAGGCTCAAGCCGATGCTGCGCGGCGCCAGCCGGTAGCCCTGCACGATCGACGCCACCTGCGGATGCTGGATGATGGTGTCGGTGTCGAAGGCGTTCTTCACAAAGGCGGTGAACGCATAGCTGCCAAAGGTGATGCCGGTGCTGAAATCGGTGGTATGGTAAGCCGGGCGATCATGGTCGGTCTGCGCAGGATCCAGCGAGCCTTTGCTGGAGCCCACCCACTGCATGCCCGCCATCACAAACGCCGGACGTTCCCACGCCGAGAAGTTGTAGGTCGCATTGACGGCCGCGTTATATTTCGGCACGCCCTGAATCTGCGCACCGGCCACCGCACCCACCACGCCGTTCTCGATGCCGGCATCGTTGGACAGCACCGCCTTCACGTAGCCGCCCGATGCAGTCAGGGTCAGCCCCGGCAGCGGCTTGGCCTTGATGTCGAACTCGAAGCCCTTGGTGGTGGCGTCGCCCGCGTTGGCGTTGTAGGTGTAGGCGCAGGTCGGCAGGTACACGCCCTGCTGGATGTTCTTCCACTTCACGTAGAACACGTCCGCGTTGATGGTCAGGCGGTTGTTGAGGAAGCGCGATTTGCTGCCCACCTCGTAGCTCCACAAGCTGTCCGGCGAATACGATGGCGGACCGGCCGTGATGCCGTTCGCTTCCAGATCCGGGCCGCAGGTGGTCGGCGGCACATAGATGTTGGCGCCACCAAGGCGGAAGCCTTTGGCCACGCTGGTGTACACGGTGTTGGTCGGATTGACTTCCCACGTCAGCGCATACTTGGGCGTGAAGGCGCTGGACGAGGTCTCGGCGCTGCTGTTGTTGCCGGCGCCGGCCAGGTAGTTGCCGTTGCGCTGCTCCAGCGTGGTATTGGCTTTCAGATAGCGCGCGCCGACGGTGGCGTGCACGGTCGGCGAGAAGTAGTAGTTCAGCTCACCGAAGACGGAAGTCTGCTTCTCGCGATAATGGAAGGCGCCCGCAAACGAGTTATCGCCTGGGAACTGACCGGGACGCGCACCCGGCAGCAGATCCGGATCCGCAATGTCGAAGCCGAACTGTTTGAAGGTATCGGTCACGCCGAAGATAGGGTCGTTCTCGATGATGTTGGTGTGCTGGCGCGCAAAGTAAGTACCGGCCAGCCAGGTCCACGGCGACACCTTCTCGTCATACGGATGCGAGGCCAGACGGAATTCCTGCGCCACCTGGCGCACCTGATTGTTCAGGTACACGGCCGACGGCAAGCCCGCCACCGCCGCGATCAGTTCCGGCGGCGCCTTGCCGCCATCCTCGGTCGAGGTCAGGAAGGTCGACAGCGAATAGCTGTTGTAGGCCGAACCGTTCTGGGTGCGGTCGAACTTGCGCTGGAAGTAGCTGGTGGCCGAGGTCAGGTCGACCTGGCCCAGGTCCCAGTTGATGGTCACGCTGGGCGCCAGCAGCTTGTCGATCGACGGTTCGCGCACCTGCTTCTGCGCCTGATACAGCGGCAGTTCCAGATTGAAGGCGGCGATGTCCTTGGCGTCGATGCGCTGGTAGTAGACCGAAGGGGTAATCGTCAGCGTGCGGGTCGGCCGCCATTTCAGCGCGGCGCGGAATTCCTGGTCGTTGATCTTGTTGATGTTGTTGGCGATGACCTTGCCGTCGCCATCCACCTGGTTGATAAAGCCACCGGTGTGCTGCGCCTGCACGCCGATGCGCAGCGCCAGTTCGTCCGGAATCAGCGGGAAGTTGGCCACCACATTGGCCGCGTAGTTGGCGCTGCCGCCCTTGGTGTTGGAGCCTTCGGTGTAAGTGGTGAATTCGCGCTCTTTCAGATCCGGCTCGTTCGGCACGAACTTGATGGTGCCGCCCATGGAACTGGCGCCGTACAAGGTGGCCTGCGGACCGCGCAGCACTTCCACCCGGTCGATATCGAAGAAGCGCGGCTCGATATTCCCCATGGTGTAGACGTTGCCCACCGTAATAGGCGTATCGCCAAGGTAGACGCCCACGGTGGCCGCACCGGCCGTCGAACTGATGCCGCGGATTTCAATGTTGGAGGTGCCCGGCCCGGCGCCGCCGTTGCCGCTGGCCGCGGTAAAGGAGATATTCGGCACCACCCGCGTCAGGTCGGTGATGTCGCGCACATGCTCGGCCTGCAGCTGCGAGCCGGTGACGGCGCTGATACTCATCGCCACCTTGGCCGGATCTTCCTTGCGCTTTTGCGCGGTCACTTTGACGACTTCGATTTCTTCCGAGGGCTGCACCTGCTGTGCCCAAGTTGGGGCATTAAAAGCCGCCAGCACGGCGCTGGCGATGAGTTTGCGTCGAATATCCATGTGCGATCTTCTCCTTGGCGCCCCAAAATGATGCGTTTTTGATCATTCCGGGTTAGTTGCTTATATTAACCATATTAATGTTTTAATAAAGCAAAAACTTTGCCACGGTTACTAAATCGCCTGAAACTGTGGGATAAAAACTCCACAAAGGCGCGGATGCGGGCCATCCCGGTCACAGACCGTAGTCCAACTCCTTCGGCGCCTGGCCTTCATTCACGTTGGCGACGAAAGGCAGGGCCTTGTCGGCCTGCTTGTAGACCACACCTTCCTTCATCACGAAGCTGACCTTGGTCATCAGGCCGATGTCGGCCAGCGGATTGCCCGGCACCGCCACGATGTCGGCAAACTTGCCGGCGCTGATGCTGCCCAGATCCTTGTCCTGCTTGAGCAGCGCGGCGGCCTGCGTGGTGGCGGCTTGAATCGCGGCCAGCGGCGGCATGCCCGCTTCCACCATGTAGCCGAATTCCCTGGCGTTGTCGCCGTGCGGATAAACGGCAGCGTCGGTGCCGAAGGCGATCTTGACGCCGGCCTTGTAGGCGCGGCCGGCCGTGCCCTGGATCAGGGGGCCTATGGCGGCAGCCTTCGCCGCCACCTGCGGCGGGAAGTAGCCCGGCACTTTGGCTTTGCCTTCCACATATTTGCCGGCGATGATGGTCGGTACATAGAAGGTGCCGTGCTCCTTCATCAGCTTCATGTCCTCGTCGTTCATGTAGGTGCCATGTTCGATGGAGTCGACGCCGGCAACCACGGCGCGGCGGATCGCTTCCGCGCCGTGGGCGTGGGCGGCCACCGTCATTTCGTAATCCCTGGCGGCGGCCACCACGGCCTTGATTTCCTCGATCGTCATCTGCGCGTTGTCGGCGCTCTTGCTCTCATCGAGCACGCCGCCGGACGGCATGATCTTGATCAGGTCCGCGCCATCCTTGTAATGCTGGCGCACGGTCTTCCACGCATCGGCGGCGCTGTTGATGATGCCGTCCCTGGGGCCGTAATCGGCCATCAGGTCGGCGCGGTAGCCGTCCGAATCGTCGGCGTGGCCGCCGGTGGAGCCGACCGCCTTGCCAGCGGTGAAAATGCGCGGTCCCGGAATCACGCCGGCATTGATGGCGTTGCGTAGCGCGATCGAGGTGTTGGCGTTGTCGCCCAGATTGCGCACCGTGGTGAAGCCAGCCAGCAGCGTCACGCGCGCATAGTTGGTGGAGCGGATGGCGTAATCGGCGATATTCCAGCGGAACTGGTCGGAATAGCCGGTGGGGCTGGTCTGGCCGGTGAGGTGGGTGTGGCTGTCGATCAGGCCCGGCAGGCAGGTTTGATCCGCAAGGTCGATCACGGTGGCGCCAGCCGGCGACACACGGCCGGGACTCACTTGCGCAATCCGCTTGCCATCGATGAGCACCGTGGTGGCACCCAGCAGCTTGCCGCTTTGCGTATCCAGCAACTGCCCGCACTGCACTGCAACGAGAGACGGCGCGGCGCTGGCGCAGGTGGCGAAACAGGCGGCGGCAAGAGACAAGCCAGTATGAATACGCATCGGAACAACTCCGTGAAAAAAGGTAAGTGTAGATATTATCTCAACGGCGATTGATGTATCATGAAAACGATTCCATATCACAATACCTACGGAGACCGCATTGATCATTTCCGCATCTGCAACTCGTGTTAGCGCTATCAGACATCTAAGCGCCAAGCTGAGCGCCGCCCTGCTGCTGGCTGCCGCAAACGACGCCGGCGCCGCCATCCGCGTCAATCAGGTCGGCTTTGAGCCGCAATCCGAAAAGCTGGCCGTGGTCACGGACGGCGCCGCCAGCAGCTTTGAAGTGGTGGCCGCAGACACCGGCAAGACCGTCTTCAGCGGCAAACTCGGGGCGCCGGCAGTGTGGCAGCCATCGGCCGAAACGGCCAGGCTGGCGGATTTCTCGGCGCTGAAAACGCCCGGCGCCTACCGCATCAAGATCGACGGCCAGGCCCAGTCCGACCGCTTCGTCATCCGCGCTGATGCCTATCGCGAAGTGAATGCGGCCGCCATCAGGGCCTATTACATGAACCGCGCCAGCACCGCGCTGCTGCCGCAATACGCCGGCGTCTACGCGCGGCCGGCCGGACACCCGGACGACAAGGTGCTGGTGCACGCCTCGGCGGCCTCGCCGCAGCGGCCGGAAGGCAGCGTGCTGGCCAGCGCCAAGGGCTGGTACGACGCCGGCGACTACAACAAATACATCGTCAACTCCGGCATCTCCACCTACACCCTGCTGGCGGCGTTCGAGCACTTCCCGCAATACTTCGCCAGGCAGAATCTCAACATTCCTGAATCGGGCAACGGCCTGCCGGACATCCTCAACGAAGCGCTGTGGAACCTCGACTGGATGCTGACCATGCAGGACCCGAATGACGGCGGCGTTTATCACAAGCTGACCAACAAGGCCTTCGACGGCATGGAGATGCCGGACCAGGTCAGGCCGACGCCGCGCTACGTGGTGCAAAAGAGCACCGCCGCCGCGCTCGACTTCGCAGCCACCATGGCCGCCGCCAGCCGCATCTTCAAGGCTTACGAACAGCAGCGCCCCGGCCTGTCGGCGCGCATGCTGACGGCGGCGGAAGCGGCATGGAACTGGGCGCAAGCGCATCCGGCCGTGGTGTTCCGCAATCCATCCGATATCACGACCGGCGAGTACGGCGACGCCCATCTCGACGACGAATTTTCCTGGGCTGCGGCGGAGCTGTACATCGGCACCGGCAAGGACGGCTATTACCGCGCCATCAAGACGGAGCAGCTACAGGCCGCCACGCCGTCCTGGGGCGATGTCGGCAGCCTGGCGTGGATCTCGCTGGCGCAGCACCGCGCCCACCTGACGCCGCTGGCCGACCGCAAACTGATCGAAAGCCGCATCGACGGCCTGGCCGCCAGCCTGGCCGCCAAATGGAAAACATCAGCCTACCGCGTGGCGATGAAGGACGAGGACTTCGTCTGGGGCAGCAACGCCACAGTACTGAACCAGGCCATGATGCTGTTGCAGGGCTATCGCCTGAACGGCAAGCCCGAGTACCTGAATGCGGCGCAATCGGGCCTGGACTACGTCCTTGGCCGCAACGCCACCGGCTACTCCTTCGTCACCGGCATCGGCGCGCGGCCGGCGCTGCATCCGCACCACCGGCCGTCGGCAGCGGACAAGGTAGCGGCGCCAGTGCCGGGCTTTCTGGTCGGCGGTCCGCAGCCCGGCCAGCAGGACAAGAAAGACTGCCCGGTCCCCTACCCAGCCAGGCTGCCCGCAACCTCGTATCTGGATCACGCGTGCAGCTACGCCAGCAATGAAATCGCCATCAACTGGAACGCGCCGCTGGTGTACGTCACGGCCGCGCTAGATCAACTCACCGCGGGAGCATCAATGGACCAAAAAGTGGAACTCTCCACGCTGATTCGTCAGGAACAATTGCTGCAATTCGACAGCTTCACCAACGACACCGCGCTGGCGCTGGGCATGAAGGTGATCGAACTGGCGCGCGCGGCCGGCAAGTCGGTGGCGGTCAACATCACGCGCGACGGCACCATGTTGTTCTACCACGGCATGCCGGGCACCACGGCCGACAACGCCAACTGGATACGCCGCAAGAGCAATCTGGTCAACCGCACCGGCCACAGCTCGTTCTACACCCACACCGAAGTGAAGAACGCCGGCGGCGATTACGACGCCATCCCCGGCCTCGATCAGAAAGAGTTTGCGGCGCATGGCGGCTCCTTCCCGCTGGTGCTGAAAGGCACGGGCCGCATCGGCACCCTCACCGTCAGCGGCCTGCCGGGCGCGGAAGACCATGCGATGGCGGTGGCCGCGCTGCAAGCCTGCCTGAACATCGAACTCTGACACCGGGAAAACACATGAGCGACATCATCCGCTGGGGCATCCTCGGCACTGGCCGCATCTCGCGCGACTTTGCCAACGCACTGAAAGACACGCCGGGCGCGACGCTGGCGGCGGTCGGCTCGCGCCGCGTGGAAAGCGCGGCCGCGTTCGCGCGCGAATTCGGCCAGCCGGCCATCTACGGTTCGTACCGGGAGCTGACCGAGGCGGCGGGCATCGACATTATCTACATCGGCACGCCCCATCCCATGCACGCCGAGAACACGCTGCTGGCACTGCGCGGCGGCAAGGCCGTGCTGTGCGAAAAGCCGTTCACCATCAACCTGCGCGAGGCGCGGCAGGTGGTGGCGGAAGCGCGCCAGCGCAAGCTGTTCCTGATGGAAGCCATGTGGACGCGCTACATGCCGGCGCTGGCCGAAGTGAAGCGCATCATCGCGTCCGGCGAAATCGGCGCGGTCAATTCGGTGCATGCCGACCTCAGTTTCGTCGCCAGCACCGATCCGGAAAACCGCGTCAACAAGCGCGAGCTGGGCGGCGGCGCGCTGCTCGACCTGGGCATCTATCCGCTGTCGATCGCCTGTGCGCTGCTGGGTCCGGTGGAGTCGGTGCAGGCGCAAGCGCTGCTCAGTGAAGCCGGCGTCGACATGACCACCGGCTTCACGCTGAAGCACCGCGGCGGCACCATGTCGGTCAACAGCTGCTCGCTGCGGGCGCGCACGCCGTCCGAGCTGATCGTGTCGGGCACGCTGGGCAGCATCCGCATGGAAGGCATGTTCCATATGACGCAGACGCTGACGGTGAAGCTGGCCGGCGGCGGCGCGCGCAGCGTGGCCACGCCCTACCTCGGCAACGGCTATGTGCACGAAGCCATCGAGGCCGGCCGCTGCCTGCGCGAGGGCCTGCTGGAAAGCCCGGGCATGACGCTGGACGAGTCGCTGGCGCTGATGGAACTGCTCGACACCATCCGCGCCCAGATCGGCGTGCGCTACCCGGCCGACGAATAATTTCGTACCAGTTGAAAAGGTTGCCGAAATCTGATGTAATTCACATCATAGTCGGGGCGTAGCTTAGTCCGGTAAAGCGCTACGTTCGGGACGTAGAGACCGGAGGTTCGAATCCTCTCGCCCCGACCAAAATCTCCTTTTATTCCAGCAGTTTAGTACCCATGGCGTTGCCCTCTGCGGTGCGGTCGATTCTGCTATTTCATTCCACCAATTGGTAAATTTCATACTAGCTTCGCTAAAGTGCAGGGCACAGAATCATTGCATCGGCTGGTGACATTTCAATAGATTTGAATCCAGGCGGCATCGTCAGCAAAGGAGACATTGCGATGGTTCACGATAAAAGACGCCACAACGCGCCTGTTCGTCCTGCACAACGCGCAGCCAGATGGCTGGGGCACGCGCCCCGACCGCTGTCCTCTTCGAGTCCGACGCCTTCCGAGTAATCCGACCGTTTCCCTGGTCAGTCCATGGCGGCCTGAAGTGCCTGGCCAAAGGGAGATGTGCGCCTGCTCGTCCCGCTCTGGCCATCCGTTCTGGCGTCCCACAATATTAATAACGATAAGGTAATAAAATGGAGCATAAACCTTTAATTATCACATCCCTTTTTCTCGCACTTTCAGGCAGCGTTGTTGGCGTGCAGGCTCAAACTTGCACGCCAACTGCGGTAACACCTTATATCAAGGTGGCTGGCGTCTGGAATCAGACGGCAACCGCATCAGTTAACGCCGGAAATCAAATCGTATTGGGGCCGCAACCAACCCGCGGCGGGTCCTGGCAATGGAATGGCGGGTGCGGCACATCAGGTACTGCGCGTGAGCAAACAATAACGCCAAGCGCCAGCTGTACTGCGACAACTGTCTATACCAACAGCTGCGGCGCAAAAACCAGCAAAGATTTTACGATCAAGGTTCCTCTTTATCCGAGCTACAACACCAATCCAGTCGCTCCGGATGCGACTGGCATGAGCAGTAACGCCATGCAGCTGGCCGCCAAAATAAAGCTGGGAACGAACATTGGCAATACCATGGAAGCTTATGGTTGCACCCCGGCGTCGGAGACTTGCTGGGGCCGCCCCATGGTTTCTGCCGCGTATGTCAAACTGGTGAAGGACAGCGGTTTTGACGCGATCCGGATTCCCGTGTCCTGGGATCAGTATGCCGATCAGAAGACTGGCAAAATCAGTGACGCCTGGCTCGCCCGCGTGAAGCAAGTGGTGCAGTATGCGGTGGATAACGGGCTGTACGTCGTCGTTAACATCCACTGGGATGGCGGCTGGCTGGAGAAAAACATTACCGCGGATAAGCAAGAAGCGGTCAACGCCAAACAGAAAGCCTATTGGGAGCAAATTGCCACGGCACTGCGCGACTTTGACGAGCATGTCCTGTTTGCAAGCGCCAATGAGCCGGATGCACCCGATGCAGCCGCAACTGCAATTCTCGAAAGCTATCACCAAACCTTTGTCAATGCGGTTCGTTCGACGGGTGGTAAAAACGCTTATCGCGTGTTGATCCTCCAGGCGCCACAAACCAACATCGATAAGGCTGCCGATATTTGGAACGTCATGCCGACCGACACGGTAGCGGGCCGCCAAATGGCGGAAGTGCATTTTTACCCATTCAGCTGGTCGATCCAGGAGAAAGACGAATCGTATGCCACCATGTTCTACTACTGGGGTAACGGCTTCCACTCGACTACTGACACTACGCGCAACTCGACTCGGGAGGAAGAGCCTTATGTGGATGCGGAGTTTGCCAGAATGAAGGCAAAATTCGTGGACCACGGGATTCCGGTGGTGTTGGGAGAATTTGAGGCGATGTACCGTACTCAGCTGACTGGCGATAACCTTGCCCTGCATCGCGCTTCGCGGGCATATTATTCTCAATATGTCGCCCAAGCGGCGCTTGCCAATGGCATGCTGCCATTCTATTGGGAGATTGGATCCGAGGTAGACCTGTTTAACCGCTCCACGCCGGCGGTGAATGATCCACAAATTCTTGATTCACTTCTGGCAGGCGCGGGAAAAGGTGTTGTATTAAGCGCGCGTCCACACAGCTGGACTTTGGATAGCGGCGCGGGAGATACCAGTACGGGTTCAAACATGCAGTTCAATCTGAACCTGGCGGGGGCGACTGCTAGCTATACCTTCGCCAATCCGGTTAATTTGAATGGCGCGACCTGGAAAATGGTCCTCAATTTCGATCAGACCTTCGTTTCAAGTCGAAATGGCGGGATGGATTCCATCTTGCAGTTCTATGCTTACTCCGCGAATTGGGCTGCCTCCGAGTTCAAGTGCTGGACCGCTAATCAAACGCTGGTTGCAGATCAGGATACGGAATTCACATGTTCTGCCTTCGGCCTTCAGAACGCGGTGGGGGTAGGTCTCCAATTCCCTAAAGCGGGAGGTTCCGTCACCGTCAAACGAGCAGCTATTAAATTTGCTCAATAACGTTTCTGGCGCACAGCCGGCTTCCAGCAGGAAGCCGGCTTTTTCGTTTGCACGACCAAGGCTGCAGCCATGGCGATACGCGCATCACGCGGCAGGCGATCGGTGAAGGCGCGGGCTATGTGCCGCTGGCGCCATGCGGCAGCGACGAGCGCGCTGGACTCACGCCGCCAGGCCTGCATTCGCCATGCCGGCGCGCGCACCGACCAGGCGCAGGGGCGCACGCGCAGGGGCGGCCTCGCCATGCGTTGGGTATGCCACCAGCTTGAAGACGCTCATGGTGGACACCAGGTTCGCTGCTTGCCCTCTCAGCGATTCCGCCGCCGCAGCAGCCTCCTCCACCAGCGAGGCATTCTGCTGCGTGACGTCGTCCATCTCGGCAATCGCCTGGTTGACCTGCTCGATCCCTTGCGACTGTTCCAGGCTGGCGCTGCTGATCGAGGAAATCACCGAGCACACGCGCGTGACGCTCTCCACCACTTCCGACATGGTGGCGCCAGCGTTGGCGGCCAGATCGGCGCCTTCGTTGACCCTGGTCACCGTGTCATTAATCAGCTGTTTGATTTCCTTGGCCGCGGAAGCGCTGCGGTGAGCGAGATTACGCACTTCCGACGCCACGACCGCAAAGCCGCGCCCTTGTTCGCCTGCACGCGCCGATTCCACGGCGGCGTTCAACGCCAGGATGTTGGTCTGGAAGGCGATGCCTTCGATCACGCTAATGATCTCCACGATTTTATGCGAGGCTTCGCTGATCGATCCCATGGTCTCGATCACACGTCCGACCGCAACGCCGCTGTCGCCGGCCACCTGGGATGCGCGGATCGCCAGCGCGTTCGCCTGGCTGGAATTTTCAGCGTTCAAACGCACGGTGGAAGTCAGCTCCTCCATGGACGACGCGGTTTCTTCCAATGAGCCGGCCTGACGTTCGGTACGGTGCGACAAATCACTATTCCCTTGCGAGATTTCCGCCGCTGCCAGCGATACCGATTCCGCATCCTTGCGCACCGCCGCGACCACGCGGACCAGCGAGGTCTGCATGCGATCTATCGCGGCCAGAATGCTGTGTTGATCGTTCTGGCGCAGATTGCACTTCTCGGTGAAATCACCGGCGGCCACGCGCTCAACCACTTTGCACAGTTCCGCAGGTTCGGCACCCAGCGCCTTCAACAGGCGGGACACAATCAGGGTGGCGGCCACGGCCGACATCAGGACAGCCACAATGCTGGCCGCTATCATCAGGTTGCGGCCGGCGTAGTAGTTGTCCTCGGCCTCGTGGATCGCCTTCGCCGAGCGCGCGGCAGTCAGGGTGGCGTAATCATTGGAAGCGGTCACCAGTTCGGCCAGCAGCGGGCGGCATTCCTCGTTCATCTTGCGTATTGCCTCATCATTTTGGCCGGCGTAGGCCAAGTCGACTATCGCCAGGGCGACGGGCGCGTAGCGGCGTTCGATGGCTTCGATTTTGCCGATCAGCTCACGCACCTCGGAGGTCACGCTCGGCTCGTCCGCCAGCTGTTTCAAGGTCTTCAGATTGGATTGCACATCCGCGTGCGCCTTCACGGCGATGGCTTTCTCTTTTTCCTTGTCGGCGGGGGTGGTGACAAACACCAGATTACGTGCGGCGACCGCCCGCAGGTCTATCGCTTCGCGCACCTGATGTGCGGCTTCCGACCGCGCGCGGGTGCCGTTCACATAATGTTCAAACAGATCGAACTGAGCCTGGAAGTTAATCACCGACAGGACTGCTACCACCACCAACAAAACCGTCAACCCACCGAAGGCCAACGCAAGTTGCGCACGTATGCTTTTCATGACTTTTCTCGCACCAGATTTGATTGGACCTGCGAGACTGGGACTGAACCACGAAGGGGCCACCAAGCCAGGCAGGCTGCAGGTGGCACGGGGCGGGGTGCCGATGAGCGCCACCGCCGGAATGTGGGCAGCGGGCAGTTCTCATACTACATGAATATGGCCACAAATCAACAAATTCTCGCACTTTGTCACCACCGCTACCACAGCGATAGCAAAACGGCAAAGTTCCCGGTTTGAATGCGCATCGCTGCCTGAGATGGACATCATCGACGCCTGAGTCCATGATCAGCAGCCGCTCTCCCTCCCAGGCTGAGGCTGAGCGGCTGCTCACATATCAAAACATATAGGTCAAACTAAAACGCACAGTTCGGCCGAACAACGGCCTCGCCACGCCCCGATTGCGCGAGCCGTCGGGCGACAGCAAATCGTTGAACAATGGATCGCCTTCCGTGAACGACAGCTGATTGGTCAGGTTAGCCACATGCAGGTGCGCGCTGAGGCGTTCGCTGATCTGATATTGCGCGCCGGCGTTGATGATATGGTAGGACGGGTACAGCGTGACGTTGCTGTCGGTAGCCTCCGAGAAGCGCGAGCCATAGTATTGGTATTGCGCGTACACACTGACCGGGACATCGGTCAGCGGCTTCAGGTCGTATGACGGCATCAGGTTGACCATCACCTTCGGCAGCCGGCGCGGACGGCGGCCATCCTCGCTCACCTGCACGTAATGATAGCCCGTGATTACGCCCTGCGCATCCTTGTCTTCCTGCGTGATGGTGTAGTTGGCACCATTGACCTTGGGATTTTGCAGTACCACGTTGCCCTTCAATTCCAGCCCTTCCAGCGCGGCCGGACGCCAGCTCAGCTCGATCTCGGTGCCGATGTTTTCCACACCACGCTTGTAAAGCTGTACCACGTCCGGGCAGGAATTGATTTGCGTGACGCCGCCTTGCGTGGCGCACGAAGCGGATTTGATATCTTTGTAGATATTGATCGCGCTGCGCGGTGAGAAGTTGTTGTAGAACGCCGCGATCGAGGCGCCAAAACCGCGCGTCAGATAACGCAGACCGATTTCATACTGGCGGATGTGTTCGACAGCGCTGACCTCCACCGGCTTGCCATTGACCACGGTGGCGCTGGCGGTACTCAGATCATTCAGGTCCTGCAAGCTGGGCAGGCGGAAGGAATCGGACGCCAGGCCATACACCGCCAGTGGCTTGCTGAAGCTGTAGTTGCCGCCGACCGACCAGCCAAAACCGTGATAGGTATGCCGCAACGTATGCGGATCACCCGGCATGCTGATTTCGTTATCGGCCGTCGTATCGCCGGTCGAGCCGACCACCACGCCGGCCGGCGTCAGGTCGGTGATGACATTGCGGTCGCGCCGCACCACATCGGCTTTGAGGTTTTGCCAGCGCACGCCAAAGTCCATCTTCAGCTTGTTGCCCAGGGTTTCCCAGTGGTCGAGCAGATAGGCCGCGTTGCCGTCGCCGTGGATCTTGCTGACAAAGCCGCCCCAGCCCGGCAGGATCGCCCCGCCCTGCGTCAGGCTCGGCCCCACCTGATTGCCTTGCGCGTCGACCGCGATCAGGTCGACCAGGCGCGACTGGCTGGCCACGTCGCTGACCAGCAGCGCCTGCTGGAAGTTGGGCGCGTAGTTGTAGCGGCTTTTGTAGACGCCGAAGGTCAGGTCATGCGAACCCTTGAGCGTGAACGACTTCTGGGTCTTCAGGTCCAGCGAGGTGCTGGAGGCGTCCACATCGGCGATGAAGGGGATCATGAAGTTCAGGTTGGTCGTGGCCGGCACCGGCGACCCGTCATTCAGGTAGCGGCCGGCGACGCCGGTCGCCTTGGCGTACTTCCTGATGAAGTCTTCGCGGCTGATATTGGCAAACGCCGCGCAGGCATTGCTCGACGGGACGTTGAAAAAGCCGACCAGCTTGGCGTTGGTCAGATTGCAGCCCAGCGCCGCGCCATGCGCCGGCGAGATCACATCGTTCTGGTAGCGGGCGTTGAGGAAGTTGGTCGAGGTGGCCGTATCGTTGCCGGTGAAGACGGCATTGAAGCCGTTGCTGCCGGTGGTGTAGCGCAGCGCGGCGGAGACTTTCCAGCCATCCTCCAGCTCGCGCGAACCGCTGAGGGTGAACATCTTGAAATCCGGGTGGATGCCATCGGCCTGGTCGATGGTGCGGGTGCCGTACTCGCCGATCATGTTGAAGTAGCGGTTGTACGGCGACGCCGTGGTGCCATGCGCGAAGTCGATGCCCAGCGGCTGAATGGTGTTCTGGCTGATCGCGGTCGGGTTGGACGGCGTGCCAGGATTGCTGAAGCGCGGCACCGAGATCGGCAGGTTCTGATAGAAGGCGGTGCGGTCGTTGATCACCAGCGCGTCGGCGCGTGCCGTGGTCTTGCGGTCGTTGCTGGTGTAGACCAGATTGCCGCGCACCTGGCCGCCACGGTCGGCGGTGTAGCCGGTATCGCGGATGCCGTCGCTGCGGCGGTAGAAGCCGCCGACCGCCGCCGTCACGTTCGGCGACAGCGGGCCGGAGATGAAGGCGTCCTGGCGCAGGAAGCCATAGTCGGCATACTCGATCTTGTAGCCGCCCGCCAGGCGATCACCGCCAGTGCGCGTGACGTGGTTGACGGTGGCGCCCAGGCCGTTCGAATACAGGATGCCGCCGGGGCCGCCCTTGACCAGTTCCACGCTCTCGGTCATGAGGTCGTCGCGGATGAACACGTCGTTGTTCATGAACGGCGCTTCCGGCTCCTCGTAGGCCGGCAAGCCATCCACCAGCTGCGGCGCAAAGCGATAGCCGCCGGTGACCGGCAGGCCGCGCACGGTGATGTTGTTGCTGGCTTCACCGGCGCTGCTGCCCTCGGAATAGATGCCGGGGAAGTTGGCCAGCATGTCGGCCGTGCTCATCGGGGCGAGCCGCTGGATTTCTTCGCTGCTCAGCGTATTGATCGAGAAGGTCGCATTCTTCTTGGTAGTGGTCTTGGTCACGCCGGTGACGATGACCACCGCCGACGGGTCGGTGACGGGCTCGGCGCCCTGCGGCGCCGGCTTGGCGGCCTCGGCCTGCTGCTGCGCGAACACGAGCGCCGGCGCCAGGCAAATCGCCAGGGCGGCCGAGCGCGTGAGGTAACGGGTGATCGAATAAGTCATGCTGCATCTCCTTTATGATTATCAGGCGGCATCCCGCCACCAGAGCAATTTTTTTATGTCCAACGTTGTCATCACCGGGTAAATTTTTACGTCTGTGCGCTCACCTCCTCCAGCGTTGGCAGGTCGGCGCCGCGCCGGGAACAGGTGATCGCCGCCGCCCGGCCAGCAAAGCGCAATGCGGCCAGCAAGGCCGGTACGTCCAGCGCCAACAGCGCGGCACGGGTCAGCAGCCGGTGCCGGCTCAGGTGGGACAGCAGCGCCGCCTGGAAGGTATCGCCGGCGCCGACCGTATCGATCACTTCGATTTTTTGCGCCGGCAAGGTGTGGGTGCCCGCCGCGCGCGTCGCCGCCAGCACGCCCTGTCCGCCGCGCGTCACCACCACCAGCGCCACGCCGGCATCGAGCGCCATGCCGATGAACTCTTCGGGCGTACGGTCCGGATATACCAGGCTGATATCTTCGTCGCTGATCTTGAGCAGATCGGTCACCGGCAACATCCACGTGATCGCATCGTTCCACACCTTGCGGTCGGGCTGTATCGTCAGCCGCACATTGGGATCGAAGGCGATCAGGCTGCGGCCGTGCTGGCGCGTGACCAGCGCCTTCAAGGTCGAGGCCACCGGCTCGACCGCCATGCAGTAGGAGCCGACGTGGATCGCGTCCGCGTCCTGCGGCACGCGCAGCAGGTCCGCTGCCGTGACGGCGCGTTCGGCGGTCGCGCTGCCGTACAGGGTGTAGCTCGGCACGCCGCCGGCGTCGACGTCCACCGTCACCAGCGCGGTCGGCGCCGGCGGCCGGGGCGCGGCGGCAATATCGACGCCTTCGCTTTCCAGCGCGCTGGCCAGCTTGCGGCCGAACATATCGTTCGACAGGCCGCCGAAGAACAGCGGCGCCACGCCCAGCCGCGCCAGGCCAACCGCCAGATTGAACGGCGAGCCGCCGATACGGGCGGACAGCGCGTACCCGGCCGGCGTGTCGCCGTCGCAAAACACATCAAACAAGGCCTCACCGCAAACGACAATCATGCTACCTCCGGGACTATATGGGTTTCCGCCGCGCGCGCATCCACGCGCGTGCCGCCCTGATCGAATACATGCAGCCGGCCCGCCATCGGGTTGAGCCGCCACGCGGCGCCGGTTGCGGGCGGTTCGCCCTGCATCACCACCATCAGCGATTTCTCCAGTCCAGCGACCTGCACATGCACATACGATTCCGCGCCGAGCCGCTCGACCAGCAGCACCTTGCCCTCGATCACACCATCGCTCTCCGCCTGCAGATGCTCGGGCCGGATGCCAACCGTGACCTCGGCCGCCGGCAAGCCGGCCGGCGCACGCCAGCCCAGCTGCAGCCCGCCCAGCCATAGCTGGCCGGCCGCATCGATCCGGCCGGGCAGCAGGTTCATTCTCGGACTGCCGATAAAACCGGCAACGAAGATATTGGCCGGCCGGTAGTACAGGTGCATGGGCGCGCCGATCTGCTGCACGCCGGACGGCCCCAGCACCACGATGCGATCCGCCAGCGTCATGGCCTCGACCTGATCGTGGGTGACATACACCATGGTCGCGCCAAGCTGCTGGTGCAGCCGGGCGATTTCCACCCGCATGTCGGCGCGCAAGGCGGCGTCCAGATTGGACAGCGGCTCGTCGAACAGGAAAGCGCGCGGCTTGCGCACGATCGCGCGGCCGATGGCAACGCGCTGCCGCTGTCCACCGGAGAGCTGGGGCGGACGGCGTTCCAGCAAATGCTCCATCTGCAGCATCTTCGCCACCGACTGCACGGCTGTCTTGATCTCGGCTTTCGGCACTTTCGCCAGCTTCAGGCCAAAGGCGATGTTCTCGAACACAGTCATGTGCGCGTACAGCGCATAGCTCTGGAACACCATCGACAGGCCGCGCTTGGCCGGCGGCGTATCGTTGACGCGCTCGCCGCCGATGCGGATCTCGCCTGCGCTGATGTCCTCCAGTCCGGCGATCATGCGCAGCAAGGTCGACTTGCCACAGCCGGAAGGACCGACCAGCACCACGAATTCGCCATCCTCGATGGTGAAGTCGACGTCGCGCAAAATGTAGCGGGCCTCTTTGCCGGGATAGGTCTTGCCCACCCCTTGTAATGCGATTGCTGCCATGTCAATTCCTCTTTTCTGTCATGCCCATCGCCCACACCCTGAGCGACACGATGCGGTCGCCGGCTTGTGCCAGCAATGCCAGGCCATCGGCGTCGGCACGGGTGGGATAGATGCGGCTGGTCAGGCTGTTGCGCTCGTTGACGTAGGCCTCGACCAGCGAGCCGTCCAGGAACAGCCGCAGGCGCAGCGCTTCACCCGCCAGCGTGAAGGCGCCGCCCTGCACACCGCCATCACGTCCCATGACGCTGCGGCTGCGATCGATCTCCAGACGGTTGCGGGCGGTATCCACATACAAGCCGGTGCGCTCGGCATCGGCCGGAGCCGCGCGTACCGTCAGGCCGCGCTTGCCGGCAAGCGCCGACGGCGCCAGTTCCAGTTCGATTTCCAGGGCGCGGCCGTGGATCGCCGAGAGCGCAGCGGCCGCCTGTTCGACACTGACGTCGCGCAGCTCCAGCAGTTGCCGGGTGCGCAGCGTCGCCAGTTCGGCGATCGGGGCAAGCCGCAACTCGTCGTCCGCGCCCAGCGACAAGACCAGCGGCAGGCCGCCGCTGTGGGCCCAGCCAGCGTCGTATTCATCCCGCAGGCTGCGCTCGCCCTGGGCGATGGAAAACACGATGCTGCGTCCGGTCTTGGGATCGACGAAACCGCTCGGTCCGGAGAAGTGGCCTTGCCCGAGATCGAACACGCGCGGCGCTTCGCTATCCGGCATGAAGCGCGCGCTGGCGGCGTCGAAGACACCGATCCAGTAATACGCCTGTCCACGCACATCGTTGAGGAAGACATGGCGCTCGCGTCCATCGCGGCCTTTGCCAAGCGGTAGCAGCACCGGCAACTCCCAGGTGGCGCCGAAGCCGGGGAAGCGTTTGGCGTCGATCGAGAACAGCGGACCGCGCGGAGTCCAGTTGCGCAGGTCGGAGGATTCATAGACCAGCGCGGTGCCGCTGCGGCCGGGCAATGACGATCCCACCAGCTGGAACCAGCGCGCGCCATCGCGGAACACGAAAGGATCGCGGAATTCGCCAAAGCGTCCCTGCCTTTCTTGCTGCACAGTGACTGGCTTGGGGAATTTATCCCAGCGCACCAGGTCCGGGTCGCGCAGGTCGTGCGGCGTGGCCATGCCGGTGCGCTGATTCGGCCTGGCCGAGTCATTGCCGGCGGTGAAGAACAGCACAGGCGTGCCGTCCGCCGCGTAGGTGGCGCTGCCGGACCAGATGCCGTCAGTTGCCAGGCCATCGTCTTCCGGCGCCAGCGCGATCGGCAGTTCGCGCCACCGCACCATGTCCGGGCTGACCCAGTGGCCCCAGTGGATCTGGTGCCAGAATGGGCCGAACGGATTTTTCTGGAAGAACAGGTGATATTGGCCGCCGTAATAGAACGGTGCATGCGGCTCGTTCATCCAGCCGGCATCCGGCATCAAGTGGTATTGCGGACGATGCGGGTCGCCGTCGAAGGTGGCTGAGGCGATGCGCAGGTCCGCCGCCGACAGCGCCGGCACCGCGCCATGACGCTCGGCCAGATCGGCGGCCATGATGGCGGCCACCGCGGCGGCGTCGGACGGGCCGGCGGCAACGCGTACCTCATCCATCAAGCCAAGGAAGGTGTTCAGCTTGAACACGCCGCCGATCTGCTCGGGCTGGGAGTAGCGGCCTATCGTCAGCGGCAATGCCGGCATGCCGAATTCGCCATCGACCGGTGCGGCGACATTGAGTACCCGCTCGCCATTCAGGAACAAGGCCACCAGCCGTCTGGCCGGGTCGTAGCTGGCGGCGACATGCGACCAGGCGTCGCGCGGCAATTTGCGATCCCGGATGCGGACGTCGACCATCGCGTTGCCAAAGCCCAGCTTGATTCCCCAGGTCCCGAAGCGGTAGACGCCGAAGGAAAAGCCCTGCTTGGCTTCGCTGTCGAACTGGCTCAGGAATGCCGAGTAATGGCCGCCATCGCCCCATTCGAACGCGTGCGGCGCCACCCAGGCACTGAGGGTAAAGCCTTGCGCCAGCTGCGCCGTGGTCAGGCCGGGGGCGGCGATATCGGTCGAGTAGCCGTCGAACAGCAGACAGCCACGGCGGATGCAACTGGCGGCAGGACGCCACAAGGGCGACGAGTCCGGCTTGAAGTGCGCGCGGTTGAAGACGTAGTCGACAGGATCGCGCCGGCCCGATACCGCCTCGGTGGCAAGCTTGCCTGTGGCGTCGTCCAGCGGCCAGTAGGCCAGCGGCGGCGCGGCGGTGGCGGCACCAGCTTGCGCCGCCAGCAGGCAGGCCAGCCACACAGTAAGGGCCAGACTCCGCAGGGTCTGATTGATCATCGTATCTCCTCCAGTATTCTTATTTTCCGATGTCTATCGTTGTCATTCCGAGACCAAAAGATCGTCCCTCTGGTACAGACCGTTTTCCAACCGTAACGGAATCGGATCGCAGATGCGGCCCACGAACTGACCGTCGATGCCGGTATCTTCAAACGCCATCAGGCTATCCTTGCCCGTCACCGGATCGCGCAATATCTTGCCCGCATAGCGGCGGCAAGGGATATCGCCATCGAGGAAGCCGGGTGCGGGCTGCCATGGGCCGAGAGGATGATCGGCCAGCAGGTAGTGCGTACCGGAGACACCGCCATCATGCTGGGCACGCATCTGTTCCGACCAGTGCGGCGCGACATTGCAAAACACGCAGTACCAGCGCCCTTCCCGCTCGAACACCTGCGGCACCTCCAGTTGACCGTAATGGCCGCCCTCATACACCGGCGCCGTCGCTTGCCATTGCATCAGGTCCGGCGACACCGCATGGCCGATCACGCCGCGCTCATACAGCGGGCCATCGTTGCGGCGCGCGGTGAAGAACATGTGGTACATGCCGGCGATTTTTTCCGGCAGCACCCACGGATCGCGCAGCGCGCGGTCATGCCAGCGCCCTTCCGCGTGCTCTTCATAAAACCGTTCATCCAGATCGAGCGCCAGGCCGCTGCCCACTCGCTGCCACGGACCGTTGAGGCTGTCCGACACGGCATGGCCGATGCGCTGGCGCATGCCGTTTTCCGCGCGGCAGGTGCCGGTGTAGAACAGGTGATAGCTGCCTTCGGCCTTGATGACCGAGCCGGTCCAGGTGGTGTAGTCATCCCACGCCGGCCCTTCCGACGGCTTGAACACCGTGCCCAGCGGCGTCCAGGTGCGCAGGTCCGAAGAGACCGCATGACCGATCGACACGTTCCAGTGGCGCAGGTCCGGATTGCCGATGGCGCGGTCGGCCTGCAGGAAGAACAGGTGCTGCTGGCCGTCTTCCTCGAAATGCCAGAAATCCCAGATGAATTTGTCGCTGATTTGAAGTGTCATGATGCTTCCAAAAGTTATCCCTTGACTCCGGCGCCCGCCACCGACGCGACGAACTGCCGCTGGAAAGCCAGGAACACCGCGAGTACGGGCAAAGTAATCACCGATGCGTAGGCCATGATCTGGCCCCACGAATTGGTGCGTCCGAAAAATTGCTGTATGCCCGGCTGCACCGGACGGAAGGCCTCGCCCTGGATCACCATGATCGGCCACAGATACTGGTTCCACGCCGAAATGAACAGCACGATGGCGGCGGTGGCGATCACCGGGCCGCTGTTGGGCATGATGATGCGGGCGTACACCGTCCACGGACCGGCGCCATCCATCTTGGCGGCCTCGTCCAGCTCCGGCGGAATGTCGCGGAAAAACTGGTAGAACAGGAAGACGCAGAAAGCGTTGGCCAGGAAGGGAATCACCTGCACATGCAGGCTGTTGAACCAGCCCGTGTGCAGCACCAGTTGGCCATGTTCGATGGCCGGCCACGGCAGGCGCGCCACCAGCGACAGCAACGGAATGGCGATCACTTCAAACGGCACGATCACCATCGCGACCACCAGCGCCAGCAGCAGATTGCGGCCGCGCCAGCGCATGCGCGCGATGGAGAACGCCAGCATGCTGTTCACCAGTACACCGCCCACCACGACCAGCGCCGCGATCAGCGTCGAATTCAGCAGGAAGGATGGCAGATCGCTTTTCTCGAACACCGCCGTGTAGTTGCGCAAGGACCAGTCGGCGGACGGCAGGTAGGCCGACCAGCGGTTCAGGTTGGAGAAGATCATCGCATCGCTCTTGAACGAGGAAATGAACATGAACAGCAGCGGCGCGATGAAGACGATGCCGATGGCGCTCATGGCGATGAACAACACCGTTTCGCGCAGGCGTTGGCTCCAGCTCGATTTCATGCTTTCTCTCCTTTTGCGACCAGCACGCGCTGTAGCCACGACAGCGCCAGCACGATGACAAAGAACACCAGCGTAATGGTGGAACCGTAGCCGACGTCCTGCTGCTTGAATCCGCTGCGCACGGCGTGGTACACCACCGTCGAGGTCGAATCGAGCGGCCCGCCCGAGGTCATCACGTCAACCTGCGTGAACAGGCCAAACGCCAGCAAGGTGGTCGAGACCAGCACAAACACGATGGTGTTGCGCAAGCCCGGCAAGGTCACGTGGACAAAGCGCTGCCAGGCGTTGGCGCCCATCAGCGTGGCGGCCTCATACAGCTCCGGCGAGATGGATTGCAAGCCGGCCAGGAACACCAACATCTGAAAGCCGGCGCCCTGCCACGCCGACATCAGGGCGATGGCAGGCAGCGCGTAGCGGCTGTCGCCCAGCCAGTCGGGGCCTGCGTTCGGGTCGCCCAGCAAGCCGCGCAACAGTTCGTTGAGCATGCCGCGATCCGTATTCAGCATAAAGGCCCAGACGATGGAGGCCACCACCATCGACGTCACCACCGGGGCGAAATAGACCGTGCGGAAGAAGATGCGGCCGCGTATCTTCTGGTTGACCAACAGGGCCAGCCCGAGCGCAACACCGCACTGCAAAGGCAGCACCAGCAAGGCGAACAGGAAGGTGTTGATCAGCGACCGATAGAACAGCGGATCGCTGGCGGCCAGCAGCAGACGCGCGCCGCCCAGCGACTCGGGCAGGTCGAGATGAAACGCTTCGCGATAAGTGCCCAGTTCCGGATGCAGGCGCCGCACCTGACGCCAGGTCGGATAGCGGACGCCATCCTCATCGCGCAACACGCCGCCCGCATCGCGCAAAGGCTCAACCGTGGCTACCTCCAGCGCCAGCAAGCGACGGTAGTTGTCCAGTCCGATATAGCGCGTCGGTTCGGGCGACATCAGGCGGTGGTTGGTCAGCGTGGCGCCGGCCGCCAGCAGCAGCGGCAGCGCGACAAACAGCACAAACAGCAGAACGGCCGGCGAGGCAAACAGCGCCACCGCGAATGGATGATCCTGATGCAATTTGACGCTCATAAGGCCCCCTTCCCTTTGGGCGCAGCGAAGCCGTAGCCGTTATTGCGCGCGATATTGTTCTCTATGGCTTCCACTGCCTCATCCAGCGCCTCGGCCGCGTCCTTGCCGCTGCGGATGTCCGCCATGGCTTTCTCAAAGGTGGCCGATACGGCCGGATAGGCCGGCGTCGCCGGCCGCGCCACCGCATAACGCCGGGCAAATTCGAAATACACGCGCCAGTCGCCGCCGGGGCGGTAATGCTCCGTCAGGTTGGCGCTCTCCACGGTGACAGGCACCAGACCGGTCATGCGCGAAGCCTCGGCGATCTCGGACGCCGAAATCAGATGGGTCAGGAACGCCGCCGCGCCGTCGGGATTGCTGCAACTGCGGGTAATGCCCCATTGCCACGATGCCGCGCCTATCTTCGGGCCATGCCCAAAATCCGGCGGCGGCATGACCGCCAGGTCGCTGCCGAACTGTTCGCTGTATTCACGCGCCTTCCATGAGCCGGTGTAGTGGAACAAGGAGCGGCCTTGTTCAAAGGCGCGGTCGTCCGCCGGATGGCGCTCCGATAGCTTTTCCTTGAACAATCTGCCGTAATAGCGGCCGACACCGACCGCCGCATCGTTATTGAGCACGCCGTCCACGCGCAGATAGGTGGTGCGGTCCATCAGGTCGGTCCCGGCGCTTTGCAGCCATGACGAGAAAGCGTAGCTATACCATTCGCCCTGAAAGCGGCCATTCAGATCGAGCGGAAAACGATAGTGGCCGCTGCGCTTTGCCTTGACCAGGATGTCGTGGAATTCGGTCGCGGTATAAGGCTGTGCCATCGTTGCCTCGCGCACGCCGAGCGACGCCAGTTGGGAACGCCGGGCAAACAGCGCCAGCACCACATCCAGCTGGCCGATACTGTAGATATGGCCCTTGTAGGTGCCGCGGCCACCTTCCATCAGGCGCGCCAGCGCGTCGGCTGGCAGCAACTGGTCCAGCGGGCGGATATGGCCGGCCCAGGCGAAGTTGGGGACGGTAGGCTGATCCAGCGCAATGATGCACGGCAGTTGGCCGACCATCGAGGCGGCCGTGATCGACTCGGTGTAGGAGCCCTGCGGGATCGCTTCGACCGTCACCTTCCAGCGGGATTGTGAACGGTTGAAGCGCTCGACGGCAGCGCGGCCCGCCGCCATCTCCAGATCGCCGGTATCGTGGCGCCAGAGTTTGATGTTAACCGGCTCCGCCATCGCGGTGCCGGCCAACGCGGCCAGCAAAAGAAGCCATGCGCGCTTCATGACCTGGCCCTGGCTGGCGGTGCGGACACCGTGCCGCGCATGACGGGCACGCAAGGCACGCGGGCCGTCGCGGCAGTCTCACTGCCAGGGTCCAGCACATAACGTCCGGTGATTTCGCCGATTTCGCGGTATGGCAGCGCCACCGTTGTCAGGCCCGGATCGAGCGCTTCGGAAATCAGCCTGAAGTCGTCGAAGCCGACAATCGACACATCGGCAGGGACGCGCAGTCCGCGCCGCTGCAGAATGAAAATGACGCGCATCGCCATCTTGTCGTTGCCGCACAGGATGGCGGTGGGCTGGTCGTCGCTGGCGAACAGGCGGTCGACCGCGTTGGACAGATGCGCAAACTCATTGGCGTCGTCCGCCTCAGCGCCGTGGATCAGCCATTCCGGCTTAGGCGTGACGCCGTGTTCCCGCATTGCCCGATGAAAGCCGCGCACGCGCAGTTCGGTCGCAACCATGCCCGGAATCAGTTGCAGGAAGGCGATCTTGCGGTGCCCTGTCTGCAGCACAATCTGCGCAGCGGCATAGCCGCCGTTCTCATCATCCGGCACCACCTGCATATAGCGCCCTGCCGTTTCAAAGCAATTGGCCAGCGCGGTGGGCGTGCCGCCCAGCGGCATGCTCAGCTCCACCTGGCGATGGAAAGGCGTCGCAAACAGGATCGCCTCGACGCGGCGTTCGCGCATGTCGGCCACCAGGCGATGCGCCACGTCGGCATGGCCGCCGGTCTCGCCGATCAGCAACACTTTGCCCATCTGCTCGCATACCTGCTGGATGCCTTTGATGATCTCGGTGGAATCGGGGGTGGTGGTCAGTTGCTCCGCGATGACCGCAACCAGGCCGGTCGGGCGGCCACGCAGCATGCGCGCGGCGGCCGACGGCGTGAACTCCAGCGCCTGCATCGCCTGCTCAATACGGTTCCGGGTCTTTTCAGACACCTCAGTGCCGCCGTTCAGTACACGCGACACCGTTTTGATCGAAACGCCCGCCTTTTCAGCGACATCATGAATCGTTGCCACACCGTCTCCTCTGCTGCTGTTTTTTGAATCGACTCGCTTGGAACACCAAAATGTCCAACGTTGTCATTTTTAGGGATGATAAGCAATCCGCTGTTGGCCGTCAACACATAAAGCGAATTGGGCGGGGAGGAAACAACGTTGAATCCCTCGCCCTCCCCAGGTGTTTACTCCTCCGCATCTTTCAGGGCGCCGAGGTATTTCTTATAAATCGCCTCGACCCGGCCGGTTTTCTTCAGCTGCTTCAATCCGGCATTGAAGTCGTTGCGGATGGTCTCGTCCCGGAATACCGGCCGGTAATCCATGGGATTGAATTTGACAAAGCTGTGCACCTGCACCGGCTTCAGACGCACGCTCTGGTTGTTCCTTAACAGGTTGCTGAAATACCGGAAGATGTAGCGGTCGCTCAGCACCACATCATAGCGGCCGGCGGCCAGCGTCAACACTTGCAGCGACTGGTTGTTTTGCTCGAAATAGCCGCCCTCTTTTTTCACGCCGGCCAGCCATGCCGGGTAACGCTTGAGCGCGCCAGGAAAAGCAACCACCGTCAAGCCGTGCAGGTCGCGCGGCTCATGAATGGCCAGATGCCGCTCTTTCAGGGTAATGAAGACATTGTCGTAGAACACCGCCGGATCGCCGTAATAGGCCTTCACCATGCCCATGTCCTCGCCCAGGTCGGACATGGCGGCATCCACGCCGCCGGACTTGAACGCGTACGGGATGCGGGCAAACGGAAAATACACCGGCTTCAGGCTATGGCCGCGAAACGCCAGCGCCTCGCGGATGATTTCAATTTCAATGCCCGAATTCGTCGCCGGAAAACAGAAGGGCGGGATTTGTTCGCCAAACGCCATGCTGACCTCGGCGCTTTGAGCGGCAAACGGCCACGCCAACAGCCACCATCCATACCGCAGTACTGTCCTGAGGTTGCGCTGCAAAACCATCGATATCCACTTCCTCATTTCTTAAGCCTCATCATGCACACGGCCGCTGACTCTTGCCATCATGCCGCCCAGCCGGGCCGACGGCGCGGCCGCCAGCGCAAACCCGTGCGCCTGGCAAATCCGCCGTGCGATCGACCAGCCCAGCCCGCTGCCACTTTCGCCGCTGCCAGGCACGCGGAAAAAGCGTTCGCCCAGGCGCGCCAGCTGCGGCTGGCTCAGGCCAGGGCCGCTGTCGTCGACCTCCAGCGCGAACTGCGCATGCTCGCATGTCAGCCGCACATGGATGCTGGCCGATGTCGGACTGTAGCGTATAGCATTATCGATCAAATTGCGCGCCAGCAGGGCAAGCAGGATGTCATTGCCCCACACCGGGCAAGCCAAGCCGGCCTCCAGCCGCAGTTCCTGCCGCTTGTAGCCTGCCTGCGGCGCCAGCGCCGCCACCACTTGCCGCACCACCTCGCGCAGATCGACCCGGGTCAGCTCCGTCACGCCATTGGCCTCCAGGCGGGACAAGGTCAGCAATTGATCCACCAGCCGGGCGGCGCGGTCGCAGCCGCTGACGGTGGCGGCCAGGGCATGCTGGCGCGCCGCCGGGTCGGCCTCGGCTGCGGCCACTTGCGCCTGGACGCGGATCGCGGCGATTGGCGTGCGCAACTCGTGCGCGGCGTCGGCGGTGAAGCGCCGTTCGCTTTCCAGCAGCACGCTCACGCGTCCCAGCAAGTCATTGAGGGAGGAAAGCAAGGGTTGTAGTTCGCTGGTGAGGCCGTCGGCAACGATGGGGGCCAGCGCTGCCGGCTGGCGCGCCTGCACCGCCTGCCCCAGCGCGCGCAACGGCGCCAGGCCATGCCGCACGACGGCCCAGCTGGCGACGGCCAGTAACGGCAACGCGACCACCAGCGGCCACAAGGTGCTGCGCAGCACCGCCCATAAAATCGACTGCCGCGCCGCCGACCGTTCCGCTACCAGCACCAGCAGATCGCGGCTGCGGTCGGCCGCGGCAAACACCCGCCACGCCGTGCCGCCGGCCGCCACCGTGCGGTAGCCGGGCGCCGCGCCGCCGCTGACCGGCTGCGCCGGCGCATCGTCGGAACGCAGCACCAGCTTGCCGGCCTGGAATACCTGGAACAGCACCGTCGGCTGCGGCTGGCGGACGGCAAGGCGGTCGGCCACGATATCGTCGTCGTCAAAGTCGCCATAGCGCTGCACCAGCAGCAAAGCGGCCGATTGCGCCAGATGGGCGTCAAGCAGTTCGTTGACTTCGTGGCGCGCATCGATCCAGGTCACGCCCGCCGCAATCAGCCAGATCAGGGTCAATACCGCCAGCACCGAGCGGATCAGGCGGCCCTGCATGGAGACCGGACGCGCCCGCATATCAGGCCGCCGTCCGCAGCAGCATATAGCCGAGGCCGCGCACCGTCTGGATCAGACCCGCGCCCAGCTTGCGCCGCAGATTGTGGATGTGCACTTCGATGGCATTGCTCTCCACCTCCTGCCCCCAACTGTACAACGCTTGCTCCAGCTGCTCGCGCGACAGCACCCTGTCGGGGTTGAGCATGAAGGCATGCAGCAGACTGAATTCGCGCGCCGACAGTGCCACCGGCGCGCCGCCCTGGCGCACCACGCGCGCCGCCGCATCCAGCTCCACATCCTGGGCGCGCAAGTACTGCCGCACCTGGCCGTGGGCGCGCCGCACCAGCGCCCGCAGGCGCGCCGCCAGTTCAAACAGGTCCACCGGCTTGACGACATAGTCGTCGCCGCCCAGATCCAGCCCGCGTATCCGGTCCGGCACGGCGTCGCGCGCGGTCAGGATCAGCACCGGCACGGTGACGCCGGCGGCGCGCACCTCCTCCAGTACCGCCAGGCCATCCTGCAACGGCAGCCCGAGGTCGAGCACGGCAGCGGCATAGGGCGGCTGGGTGCGCAGTTCGCGGGCGGCGGCCAGGCCGTCGCGCACCCAGTCGACTTGAAAGCCGAGCTGGCGCAGGCCGGCCTGCAGGCCGTCCCCCAGCAGCGTATCGTCTTCGGCAAGCAGGATGTGCATGTGACGATTATCCCATGAATGCAACCTCAGCTATCGCGTTTGCGGCCGGTGAACATGGCTTTCACCAGGTTCTCGCGGTGCAGCCAGCTGGCCGCCAGCACGCCGGCCACATGGACCGCGACGATGGCCAGCATCAGCCCGGCAATCGATTCATGCACCTCTTCCATCCACTCGCCGGCGCGGCCGGTGTACAGCAGCCAGCCGGACGCCACCGTCGCCAGCGTGGTCGCCAGCATCAGCACGATAGCCACCGCGCCGGCCGGATTGTGGCCGGTGTAGTGCTGCGGCTTCCCGCTCAGCAGCGAGCGCAGGTAGGCCAGCACGGCGCGCGGCCCGCGCACAAAACTGGAGAAGCGGGCGTGGCGGCTGCCGCACACGCCCCACACCAGCCGGAACGCCACCAGCGCCGCCATCCCATAACCCAGCGCGACATGCAGCAGGCGCCAGTGCTCCTGCTCCGCGGTCAGCCACGCACCGGCAAAGCAGCCGACCATCAGCCAGTGGAACAGGCGCACTTTCCAGTCCCATACCGCCACTTCCCGTTGTTTAATCCGCTGCATATGATCCTCCTGCGTTAATCGTCTTTGCAACATGATCGCGCCGCCACATTAAGGTTTTCTGAGCATGGGCACGCAGCAGCGCGACGGTGCTTGCGTTCGCCACGGAATCAGGCATGCTGGCCGTATCGCCCAAGATGACCGCCACAGGACACCCCATGACGGAAGCAGAGACAGGTCTGACAGCAGAGGAAGCGGCGCAGCGCCTGCGCCGCGACGGTGCCAACGAACTGACGGCCGCGCGCGGCCCGGGCGGCTGGCGCCTGCTGCGCGAGGTGGCCAGCGAGCCCATGTTCCTGCTGCTGGTGGCCTGCGGTGCGATTTACCTGCTGCTGGGCGACCGCAACGAAGCGCTGATGCTGCTGGGCTTTGTGGTGCTGGTGATGGGCATCAGCTTCTTCCAGCAGCGGCGCACCGAGCGCTCGCTGGAAGCGCTGCGCGACCTGTCGTCGCCGCGCGCGCTGGTCATCCGCGACGGCCGCCAGACGCGCATCGCCGGCCGCGAACTGGTGGTCGGCGATCTGGTCCTGCTGGCCGAGGGCGACCGGGTGCCGGCCGATATCGCCTTGCTGGCCGCCGCCAACCTCACTGTCGACGAATCCATGCTGACCGGGGAGTCGGTCACGGTGAACAAATACGGCAACGCCGGCAAGGACAGCCTGGTCTATGCCGGCACCCTGGTCACGCAGGGCAGCGCCAGCGGCCAGGTCACGGCCACCGGGGCGCGCAGCGCGCTGGGCCGCATTGGCGCCTCGCTGGCCGCGCTGGGCGGCGAGCTGACGCCGATCCAGCAGGAAACACGGCGCGTGGTGCGCGCGGTCGCGATCGGCGGCCTGAGCCTGGCCGCCGGGCTGGCCGCCGTCCACTGGTGGCTGCGCGGCGACCTGCTGCAAGGCCTGCTGGCCGGCCTGACGCTGGCCATGGCCATCCTGCCGGAGGAATTGCCGGTGATCCTGACGCTGTTCCTCGGCCTGGGCGCCTGGCGGCTGGGCCGGGAACAGATCCTGGCGCGCAGCATTCCCGCCATCGAACTGCTGGGCGCGACCACCGTGCTGTGCGTCGATAAAACCGGCACCCTGACCGCCAACCGCATGCAGGTGGCCCAGCTGTGGTCGGAGCGGACGCGCCACGCCGGCCCGGCGGCGTTGCCGGAGGAACTGCACGGCTTGCTGGAATATGCGGTCCTGGCCAGCCATCGGCGCGCCTACGATCCGATGGAAGCCGCCATCACGGCGGCCGGCGCGCACTGGCTGGCCAACACCGAACACCTGCATGCCGACTGGACGCTGATCGACGACTACCCGCTGTCGCGCCACATGCTGGCCATGTCGCGCGTGTGGCAGTCGCCGGACCGGGCGGCCTACCTGATCGCCGCCAAGGGCGCGCCGGAAGCCATTATCGACCTGTGCCACCTGACGCCGGAGCACGCGGCCGCCATCGCCGCCGAAGTGGCCGCCATGGCCAGTCAGGGCCTGCGCGTGATCGGCGTCGCCCGCGCCACCTTCCCGGCCGCGCCACTGCCGGACCATCAACACGGGTTCGAGTTTGTCTTTCTCGGTCTGGTCGCCCTGCACGATCCGGTGCGGCCGGAGGTGCCGCAGGCGGTGGCCGCCTGCCACGCGGCCGGCATGCGCGTGGTGATGATTACCGGCGACCATCCGGCCACCGCGCAAGCGATCGCCCGTCAGGCGGGAATCGCCGGCGGTACGCTGAGCGGCGCCGAGCTGGCGGCGCTGAACGAGGCGCAGTTGCAGGCACGGCTGGACCAGAGCGCGGTGTTCTGCCGCATCGCCCCGGAGCAGAAGCTGCGTCTGGTGCAAGCCTTCCGGCGCCGCGGCGACATCGTTGCCATGACCGGCGACGGCGTCAACGATGCGCCGGCGCTCAAGGCGGCCAGCATCGGCGTGGCGATGGGCGCGCGCGGCACCGACGTCGCGCGCGAGGCGGCCGGCCTGGTGTTGCTCAAGGATGATTTCGCCTCGCTGCTGCTGGCGGTGCAGCACGGCCGCCGGCTGTTTGCCAACCTGCGCAAGGCCATCGTCTTTATCGTGGCGGTCCATGTGCCCATCGTCGGCCTGTCGGTGCTGCCGGTGCTGCTCGGCTGGCCGATGTTGCTGATGCCGGTGCACATCCTGTTCCTGCAGCTGGTGATCGATCCGGCCTGCTCCATCGTGTTCGAGGCCGAGCCGATGGAACAAGGCGCCATGGCCGCGCCGCCGCGCAACCCCGGCCAGCACTTGTTCGAGCGCGACATCCTGGTGCGCGGCCTGCTGCAGGGCGGCGGCCTGCTGGCGATGCTGGCCGGCTTCTACCTGCTGGTGCAGACACGCACCGGCGCCGACGACATGGCCCGCAGCGCGACCTTCCTCACGCTGGTGCTGTCCAATCTGGGCCTGATCTACGCCAACCGCAGCTGGACGCTACCGGCATGGCGGCCGCCGCATGGCCGCAACCGGCCGCTAGTCTGGATCAGCTTGGCGACCGTGCTGCTATTGCTGCTGGCGCTGGGATCGGCAGCGGCGCGCACCCTGTTTGCCTTCTCCCTGCCGGAGCCGCCACTGCTGCTGGCCAGCGGCCTGCTGGCCTTGCTGGCCACGCTCTGGTTCGAACTGGTGAAACGCCTGCAGACGCGCCGGAACATCGGCCGCCCTTAGCGGCGCATACGCCAGCGTTCCAGCACTTCAAACAGCCCCATGCCGGCCAGCATGGCTGCCACAAACCACACCGCCTTGAACTCGCCGGCGCCGAGCGCGACCAGCGCCGGCCCCGGGCAAAAGCCAGCCACGCCCCAGCCGATGCCAAACAGCAGGCTGCCGCCGACCAGGCGGCGGTCGATCGTACGGTTGCTGGGCAGGCGCAGCGGTTCGCCGCACAGCGACAGGCTGCGGCGCGCCGCCACGGCAAAGGCCACCACACCCACGCCGACCGCCCCTCCCATCACCAGCGCCAGCGACGGATCCCAGTTGCCGGCCAGGTCAAGGAAGCCCAGCACCTTGGCCGGATTGGCCATGCCGGAAACAATCAGCCCGATGCCGAACACCAGCCCCGCCAGCAGTGCAGTCACAATCAACATAATGCCTCCCTTATCCCGCCAGATGGCGCAGTACATACACGGTCGCGAAACCGGCCGCCATGAAAACGCCGGTGGCAACCAGCGAACGCGGCGACAGGCGCGAAATGCCGCACACACCGTGCCCGCTGGTGCAGCCGGAACCATAACGGGTGCCGACACCGACCAGCAGGCCGGCCAGTACCAGTGCGCCATGACCGGTGTCGATACGGACTTCCGGCAGCCGGGCAAACAGCGCATACAGCAGCGGCGCGCCCAGCAGGCCGGCGACAAAAGCGACGCGCCAGGCGCTATCCCCTTTCACCGGTGCCAGCAGGCCGCCGAGGATGCCGCTGATGCCGGCGATGCGTCCGTTCGCCAGCAACAGCAGGGCGGCGGCGGCGCCCACCAGCGCGCCGCCCAGCAGCGCCGCATAGGGCGTAAAGTGCAGCCAGTCGATATTCATCTCTCCTCCTTGGGACAATAAAGGCGGTACAGCAGGCCCAGGATTTCCAGCAGCTCCGGCGACGCCACGCGATAGAAAATCTTCTTGCCCTCGCGACGCGGCACGATGCTGCCCTCATTGCGCAGCACGCTCAGCTGCTGCGACAGGGTGGGCTGGCGGATGTCGAGCGCTTCCTCCAGCTCGCTCACGCACATCTCGCCCTGGGAAAGCTGGCACAGCAGCAGCAAGCGCTCTTCGTTCGCCAGCAGCTTGAGCGCGCCCACCGCCTGGCCGGCAGCGGCACGCAGCACATCGATCTTGATTTGTTTGGTTCGGGTCATACGAACATAATATCTGTCGATATTATATAAGTCAATATAATTAAAAACGGCACGCCGGCGCTAGCCGCCGTTGCGGAACACGGATGGCGACACGCCCGTCCAGCGGATGAAGGCGCGGCGGAAGTTGGCGGTGTCGGTATAGCCGAGGGTAAAAGCGATTTCATCGATGGACAGCTTGCCCAGCTTGAGATGCTCAACCGCCAGCCGTTGCCGCACCTCGTCGATCGCGGCGCGGTAAGACGTGCCCTCCTCCACCAGGCGCCGGTGCAGGGTGCGCGGCGTAACATTGAACAGGCGCGCCGCCACGTTCAGCGAAGGGAAGACGCCCGGCGTTTCCAGCAGCAGGCGTTGCAGCTTGCCGGCCCAGCTTTGCTGCTGGGTGCTCTTGTCCAGCTCTCTCTGGCACACCTGCACGGCCTGATGCAGCGTGACCGGATCGGCCATGCTCAGCGCGATATCGAGCCCCTCGGCGGCAAAGGTGAAGCCGCACCACGGCTGGCTGTAATGCACCGGGCAGCCGAACATCTCGCCCGCCAGCGGCGCGTACGACGGCGCGGCATACGGAAAGCAGACCTGTAGCGTGCGCACCGCGCCGCCGGTGATGTGGTCGAACAGGTTCTTGACGGTGAGGACGATGGTGTCCAGCACCGAATGGCGCACCACCTGCAGCGGTATGGCTTCCTCGAAAATGACGCGCACCGCGCCGCCCATCGTAACGTGACGCACCCGCACCAGCTGCGTGCGGATTTGCAGGTACTGCTCCATCAGCGTGACGGCGTCGCGCAGGGTGGCGCTATTCATGGCGGCGTAACCCAGCATGCCATGGCTGTTTATTTGCATGCGCTCGCCGACCAGCAGGCCGAAGGCCGGCTCGCCCGTGGCCGCGATGGCGTCCTGCACCAGCTGCTCAAACTCGTCCAGCGCCAGCATCTGCACATCGCCCGCCAGCGGGGCGTCCCACTGCTTGCGGCGGAACGATGCCGGCATCTCCGCATTCATGCGGGCCACCTGGTCGACGAGCTGGCGGATATACTGGACTGGCAGGGCAAATTTCTGGGAGCGCATGATTCATTGTCAAGAAATGACTAGTTAATGTCAATACAGCACCTCGTGCGGCGGGAGCCTGCGCCCTACCATGGCGCTGTCACATTACAACACTAAAGACGATGGCAGGAGACAGCATGGAATTTGATTACGTGATTGTCGGCGGCGGCTCAGGCGGCGCAACGCTGGCGGCGCGCCTGACGGAAGACCCTCAAGTATCGGTATGCCTGATCGAAGCCGGCGGCGATGGCCGCGGCATCCTGGTGCGCGCACCGGCCGCCGTGGTGGCCACGGTGCCGGGCCGGCCGAAGATCAACAACTACGCCTTTCTGACCGAGCCGCAGCCGGGCCTCAACGGCCGTCGCGGCTACCAGCCGCGCGGCCGCTGCCTCGGCGGCTCCAGCGCCATCAACGCCATGCTGTACATCCGCGGCCAGCGCCAGGACTACGACGACTGGGACCGCAACGGCGCGCCCGGCTGGTCGTTCAGCGACGTGCTGCCCTACTTCAAACGCTCCGAAGGCAATGAGCGCGGTGCCAGCGAGCTGCATGGCGGCGACGGCCCGCTGCAGGTGTCCGAGCAGCGCAATCCGCGTCCGATTACCGAGGACTTCGTGCGCGCCGGCGTGGAGTGCGGCTATCCGCACAATCTCGATTTCAACGGCCCGCAGCAGGAAGGCGTGGGCATTTATCAGGTCACGCAATTCCACGGCGGCGCGCGCAACGGCGAGCGCTGCTCTGCCGCCGCGGCCTATCTGCACCCGGTGCAGGACAGCCGCCGCAACCTGGCGGTGCTGACCGGAACGCAAGCCACGCGCATGCTGTTCGACGGCCGTCGGGCCACCGGCGTCGAAGTGCGGCGCGGCGGCGGCCTCGAAGCGATACGCGCGCGGCGCGAGGTGGTGCTTGCGGGCGGCGCGTTCAACACGCCGCAGTTGTTGATGCTGTCCGGCGTCGGCGATCCGCAGGAGCTGGCGCGGCACGGCATACCGGTGCATCACGCCCTGCCCGGCGTGGGCAAGAACCTGCAGGACCATCTGGACTTTATCCTGCCCTACCGGTGCGATGAGAAAGATTTGTTCGGGCTTGCGCCGGGCGGCGCGCTGCGCATCGCCAGAGCGATCAACCAGTGGCGCAAGAACGGCCAGGGGATGATCGCCACGCCGTTTGCGGAGGGTGCGGGATTTATCAAATCATCGCCGGAACAGGAACGGCCGGATTTGCAGCTGCACTTCCTGATCGCCATGGTGGACGATCACGCGCGCAAGCTGCGCTTCGGTTATGGCTTCTCCTGCCATGTGTGCGTGCTGCGGCCAAAGTCGCGTGGCGAAGTGGGACTGTACGATGCCGATCCACTGTCGGCGCCGCGCATCGATCCGAAATACCTGTCGCATCCGGACGATCTGGCGTTGTTGATGGCGGGTGCGCGCAAGACGCACGCCATCATGAATGCGCCGTCGCTGGCCAAGTATGCGCACCGCAGCGTCTATCCGGTGGACTTCAACGATGATGCTGACCTGGCGGCGCAGATCCGTGCGCGGGCCGACACCATTTACCACCCGGTCGGCACCTGCAAGATGGGCACTGACGAAATGGCGGTGGTGGATCCGACACTGCGCGTGCATGGCCTGGACGGCTTGCGCATCGTGGACGCATCGGTTTATCCATCGCTCATCAGCGGGAATACCAATGCGCCCACCATCATGATCGCCGAACGCGCGGCGGAGTGGATGCGCGCTACTTAGATCACGCCACGGCGTTTCTGGTCACGCTCGATGGATTCGAACAGGGCTTTGAAATTGCCTTCGCCGAAGCCATCGTCGCCCTTGCGCTGGATGAATTCGAAGAACACAGGACCCAGCTGGGTTTCCGAGAAGATCTGCAGCAGCAGGCGCGGTTTGCCGTCCACCACCGAGCCGTCCAGCAGCAGGCCGCGTGATTGCAGCTCGGCGGCGTTTTCGCCATGACCCGGAACGCGGCTGTCCAGCATTTCGTAGTAAGTCTCTGGCGGCGCGGTCATCAGCGGCACGCCGGCGGCGCGCAGTTTATCGACGGTGCCGATCAGGTCTTCGGTCAGCAGCGCAATGTGCTGGATGCCTTCGCCGTTGAACTTCATCAGGAACTCTTCGATCTGGCCGCCGCCTGCCTTGCCTTCCTCGTTCAGCGGAATGCGGATCTTGCCGTCCGGCGCAGTCATGGCGCGCGAGGTCAGGCCGGTGTATTCGCCCTTGATATCGAAGTAGCGGATTTCCTTGAAGTTGAACAGGCGTTCGTAGAACGAAGCCCAGTAGCTCATGCGGCCGCGATAGACGTTGTGGGTCAGGTGGTCGATGATCTGCAGGCCATGACCGGCCGGGTGGCGGTCCACACCGTCGATGAATTCAAAGTCGATATCGTAGATCGAGGCGCCGTCTTCAAAGCGGTCGATCAGGTACAGCGGCGCGCCGCCGATGCCCTTGATGGCCGGCAGGCGCAGTTCCATCACGCCGGTCTGCATGTCCATGGCCTGTGCGCCCAGTTCCAGCGCGCGGGCGTAGGCCTGGTGCGAATTGCGCACGCGGAAAGCCATGCCGCAGGCCGACGGGCCATGCTCCGCCGCGAAGTAAGCGGCCGGGCTGTGAGGTTCCTGATTGATGATGAAGTTGATGCCGCCCTGACGGTACAGCTGCACGTTCTTGGAGCGGTGGTTCGCCACCTTGGTGAAGCCCAGTTGCGCGAACACGGTTTCCAGCAGGCCTGGCACCGGCGATGCGAATTCCACGAATTCAAAGCCCATCAGGCCCATAGGGTTGTCGAACAAGTCTGCCATGTTATTTTTCCTTTTTAGTTTGGTGATAGCTGCCGGTGCCGCGCGTGACCAGCACGTCCTCGGGCAGGATGGTGCCCGGCTGGAGCACCGGCTTTTGCTGCACTTGCTCGTACAGCGGGGCGAAATCGGTGTGCGCCAGTTGCAGCAGCTCGTCGAGATCGCGGATGACGAAATAGGTTTCCTGGAAGTCGTCGATGCGGTAATCGGTCTGCATCACGCGCGGCAGATCGAAGCGCACGCGGTTGGGCGAGGCGTCGTCCAGCGCGAAGATCGATTCGGTGTAGGACGACACAATGCCGGCGCCATACAAACGCAAGCCATCCTTCTGCTGCACCAGGCCGAATTCCACGGTGTACCAGTAGACGCGCGCCAGCAGGTCCAGCACGCCCTTCTCCTTGGCGCGCAGGCCGCCGACGCCATACGCCTGGATGTAATCGGCGATGATGGGATTCATCAGCAGCGGCACGTGGCCGAACACGTCGTGAAACACGTCCGGCTCCTGCAGGTAGTCCAGCTGGTCGGCGCGGCGGATGAACTGGCCGGCCGGGAAGCGGCGGTTGGCCAGGTGTTCGAAGAACACTTCATCCGGCACCAGTCCCGGCACCGCCACCACTTGCCAGCCGGTGTGCTGCATCAGCACCTCGCTCAGCTGGCGGAAGTCGGGGATTTGGTCCGGGGCGATCGGCAGCGCGCGCATGCCGGCCAGGAATTCGTCACAGGCGCGGCCTTCCAGCAGCTTGCTCTGGCGCTCGAACAGCGTTTTCCACACCGCGTGCTGCTCCGGCGTGTACTTGTCCCATTGCTGGTCGATGGTCCAGTCGTCGCGCTGGCCCGGTGGCAGGTCAGACAAGTGCATGGCTAAATCCCTGGGCGATGGTGTCGCAGAATTGCGCGAGGTCGAAGTCTTTTTGCGTCAGGCCGCCGGCATCGTGCGTGGTCCAGGTGACGTGCACCTTGTTGTAGACATTGCTCCACTCCGGATGGTGGTTGCGCTTTTCCGCCGTCAGCGCCACGGCGCTCATGAAGGCGAAGGCTTCCACGAAGCCGGCGAATTTGAAATCGCGGCTGATGGACAGTTGGTCCGCCGCCAGCGACCAGCCTTGCGGCACGGGCGTTTTGGTGAGGTCGATTTTTTCCATATCAGTTCTCCGTCATGACTTGAACCATGGCCTGCGCCACCGGCGCCACGCCTGCGTTGCTCAGGGCCGCGAGACACATGCGGCCGGAATCGATCAGATACACGCCATGTTCATCGCGCAGCTTGCGGATCTGCTCCACCGGCAAACCGGTGAAGCTGAACATGCCCTGCTGGACGCGCAGGTATTCAAAATCGCCGCCCGGCAGGCGCGCTTGCAGCTCGGCGTGCAGCGCGCTGCGGATGTGCTTCATGCGCATGCGCATGGCGCTCAGCTCCTGCTCCCACTGGGCGCGCAGTTGCGCGTCCTGCAGCACGGTGGCGATCACGCGCGCGCCGTAGCCCGGTGGGCTGGAGTAGTTCTTGCGCACGGCCGACTGCAGTTGCCCCAGCACATTCGCCATTTCGCCGGCGTTCTTGCAGGTGACGTGCAGCGCGCCGCAACGCTCGCCGTAGATGGCGAAATTCTTGGAATAGGAACTGGCGACCAGCAGAGGGATATTCTGCGCCGCAAAGTGGCGGATCGCAAACGCATCTTCCTCGATGCCGTCGCCGAAACCTTGGTAGGCGATATCGAAGAACGGCAGCAGGCCGCGCTCCTGTACCACCAGCGCCAGCTCGCGCCATTGCTGCTGGTTGAGGTCCGCGCCGGTCGGATTGTGGCAGCAGGCGTGCAGCACCACGATGTCGCCGGCGGGCAGCGCGCGCAACGCGGCCAGTATGGCATCGAAAGCAACGCCGTGGGTAGCAGGCGAATAGTAGGGATAAGTGCCCACTTCAAAACCGGCGCCGCCAAAGATGCCCCTGTGATTGTCCCAGGTCGGATCGCTGACCCAGACACGCGCTTGCGGGAACCACGCTTTCAGGAAGTCGGCGCCGACTTTCAGCGCGCCCGAACCGCCCAGCGTCTGGATGGTGGCGATGCGTTCCGCCTGCGCCTCGCCGAACACCAGCTTGCGCGACTGTTCGCGGTAGGCCGGCGAGCCGGCCATCGGCAAGTAAGGATGGGGATGGAAGGATTGCGCCAGCTGCTTTTCAGCGGCGGCGACCGCGCCCATCAACGGGATGCGCTGCTCGTCGTTCAGGTACACGCCGATGCTCAGGTTGATTTTCGCCGGCCGCGGATCGGCCGCGAATTGTTCGTTCAGCGTGAGGATGGGATCCCCCGCAAATGCTTCAATATGCTGAAACATTTCGTCTCCTGATTTTATGGTGAAAACAGGAAGAGCTTAAACCTCAAAAGCCGGGAAAAGTAACCGCTTTTAACGGAGTTTTGTATAATTTCCGCACAAATTATTCAATTTTCCATATTGAGGCGCACAAAATGATCACCACTATCGACAAGTTCGATTTGCAGCTATTGACCGAGCTGCAGCGCGACGGCCAGGCCACCAACAGCGCGCTCGGCAACAAGATCCATTTGTCCACCTCGCAGGTGAGCCGGCGCGTCCAGCGCCTGCAGGAAGGCGGCGTGATCGACCACTATGCGGCCATCATCGATCCGGTGGCGGTGGGGCTGGATGTGATGGCCTTCACCGAAGTCACGCTGGACCACCACAGCCCTTCCGCCAGCGAGCGCTTTGAAAAGGAAGTGGCCGAGCTGCCCGAAGTGACCGAGTGCTACACCCTGGCCGGCCGCGCCGACTATCACCTGCGCGTGGTGGCGCCGGACCTGGCGGCGCTGTCCAAATTCATGACCGAGAAAATCCTGCGCATTCCCGGCGTGGCGCAGATGAAGTCCACCGTCACGCTGCGCAAGATCAAGCACACCCACGTGCTGCCGCTGGATCACGTCATGCAGCCGACCGAAACCCGCAAGCGCGTCCAGTTCACCTAGCGCGGCTGTAACAGCGACGTAACGGTAATGATACTTATCGGTGTAGCAGGAAGCTGCTAGCGTAAGGCCTCCAGACCTCTATTGCATTGGGAGTCCACGTCATGCGCGACCTGAACGCATCCGAAGAGCAAGACGCCAGCCAGCTTCATTTGCTGGAAGAGCGGCAACGCCTGTCGACGTCTGCCTTGTGGCGCTGGCAGCGGCAATTCTTTGAAGAACAAGCCATCGACGCGTGGCGCCACAGCATCGTGCCGCATTACCTCACCAGCAATACCTTTATCGCGCAAGCCTATGCCAAGGTGGTATTCGGCTACCTGCGCGATCTGGTGCGGCATCCGCACCAACCGCTCAAGCAGCAACAAACCGTGCATATACTGGAGCTGGGCGCCGGCTGCGGACGCTTCTCCTATCACTTCCTGAAAAAGTTCCTGCCGATGCTGGCACAGTCCCCGCTCAGCGAGGTCCGCATCCGCTACGTGATGAGCGATTTCTCGCGCGGGAATCTGGCGTTCTGGCTGCAGCACCCCTTCCTGCAGCCTTATATCGAACAAGGCGTGCTCGATTTCGCGCTGGCCGATCTCAGCCAGCCACAGGACGTGGTGCTGCAGCACTCAGGCATCGTACTGTCCGGCGACCCGCTGGTGGTGCTGGCCAACTATGTTTTCGACAGCGTCGAACAGGATGCCTTTTATGTTCACGATGGCGTGTTGTACGAAAGCCTGATTTCGCTTCACAGTCCGCAGGCGGAAGCCGATCCACCCGATCCCGCCATACTGCAACGCCTGCAAGCCTCCTTCCACAACGCGCCGGCCAGCGCCGATTACTATCCCGAAAAGGAACTCAACCGGATTCTGGCCGCGTACCGCGATACGCTGGTGGACAGCCATGTGCTGATGCCGGCCCAGGCCATGCGCTATCTTGCGCATCTCAAGCGCATCAGCGGCAACCGCATGCTGCTGCTCTCGGGGGACAAGGGCGTGGCGCGCGAGGAAGAGCTGTTATTCAATCAGCCGCCGCACCTTGCCAGCCACGGCAGCATTTCACTTGCCGTCAATTACCACGCACTGGCCCAGTTCGCCGAGCTCCACGGCGGCTGTGCGATGCACATGCCGAGGCTGCACAACGGCCTGCATATCTGTGCCCTCGCTTTCGAACCGCAGCCGCTGACGCACGATAGCAAGCTGCTGCTGGAAACCCGGCTGGCGTTCAACCAGCATATCTGCCAGCTCAGTCCGGGCGACTTCTATTTGTTGAAACGCTTTATTCAACCGAATGCCGCCCATCTGAAACTGCCGCAAATTCTGGCGTATCTACGCATGAGCGGCTGGGACAGCGCGAACTTTCATGGCTGCTATCCAGCCATCATGAACAATACGGAAGCGCTGGAAAATCCGCTCCGGCACGAGCTTGCCATGATGGCGAAGCAGGTGTGGGACACCTACTATCCCCTGGGCGAGCAAGCCGACCTGGGCCATACCCTGGGAAACCTGATGTATGAGCTCGATTATTTCGAGGAAGCCATCACGTACCTGCAGCATTCGCGCGCGCTCTACGGCGATGCGGCGCATACCTTGTACAACATCGGTATGTGCCACTACAACCTGCAACGCCAGCCGCAGGCATTGGAGTATGTGCGCCATGCGCTGCGTCTCGATCCGGCCTATGAGCCAGCACGGGTGATGCTGATCGAGCTGCGCGCCGAGATGCGTCAACTGGCATGAAAATCCCGGCTCCCGCTACAGCGCAGGTGGACACACAAACATTGCAGGGCAAAGAAAATCACAAGGATCTCCGCCCGGAAGCGCTGGCTTCGCAGCAGCGCGCAGCACTGGCAAAGCAAAGCAGCTCGGCCATGCAGCTGAGCGTACGGCAGCAGATGATGGATGCCAGTCGGCGCACCTCTCATCTGCAGGGTCTGGTCACGCCTCAGTCCAGGCCGGGCATCGATCCCATCCAGGGACAGTTTTGGCGAGACAGAAACAGACAAGTCGCGGAAGAAAAATTACCAGGCCCGGATTTGGAAGATGAGACCGTCAATAACCGCTTCAGGGCCATGCGGCGCAGCCGCACCCGGTACATTGCGCCGGATGGAATCGAGAACAACCGGGCCGCCTGGTTGAATCTACCGGCGCTGGCCGAGGAGGAAGACACAGAAGACGAATTGCCGTCAGAGGCAGCAGCGGCGATAGTCAGCGATGACGAAGACGATGATGTCGAAGTCAAGCGGCCCGTGGCTGCGGCTGCCGCCGCGGCAGAGACCAGCGATGATGATGATGACGAGGGCGAGACCAAAGACACCTCAATCAAGCTAGGCTCCAGGCGTATCGTTTACCGTGCCAAACGGGCATATAAGAAGAACCTTGAAGAAGATCTCAGGCAGGATTTTTTCGGCGGCCGTTTTCCTTCGGGAGCAAAAGCCAGATTGAACGGCTGGATCAATAATCCGAATGAAACCAAAGACTTCCCCAGCCTGGATGCGTTGGCAGCCGAGCTGCGCCCCCCTGCCGCCGCCAAACGCAAACGCAACGGCGAGCGCAAGGTCTATGATCCCGAGATCCACCTGCCAAGGGCGGCCAATACGGATATTGGCCGCAACGTCGACTTCCGGACACATCGCGCGTTCAGGACGGAACGGCGCATCCGGCGCAGATTCCCCCAGAAGTTGCTGAATCTCTACGTGACCCGATATGTCCGCGCCGACGGAAAAGGCATCAAGGTCGTCACCGTCTCCCAGCCCGCCGGAGCGCTGCCGGCAGGCCACGAAAGCATGTCGCTCGGCGCCCTGGTGGCACGTACCCATATAGGGCATTCGGAACACCAGACAGACCTCATTGAGAAAAAGTACGCGGCAATTCGCGGCCTGCGACGCACCATGGAAGCAACAACGCGCGAACAATGCCTGGCCTGCCGACGGGACTTTCCAATCCGTGCGACCGGATCGCACTTCTTCGGCTCCCCCTACCCTGCACCGGCAAATCATATCCACAATGCAGCGTTGAGAGCCAAGATCATTGCCAATGGCGGAGTCATAGGCGGAATAAAAGGACTTTCAGCAGACGAACGTCGCCTGTTTTCCGAAGCCAAAGACAGCGCGACATTTTCCCGCCGGGCGGAAAAGCTGGTCCTGAACCAATGGATCACGAAACTTGAGCGCGAAAATACCGACTCCGACGGCGACTACTCGGACGACGATGATGAAATACATATCGCGTCCAATGTACTAAAGGGACGAAAAAACCCACGCTTCGGAGCGTTCAAAAAGCTCGGCAAGGGAAATATCACGATTATTCCGGACGATCAATTGATGCCGGATCATGAATATAAGGCGCAAGCAACATGGATTGAAACGCAACGCGCCAGAGCGGCAGCAGACTCGCAGGAAGACGATGATGATGACGAGGATGCAGCGCTATCGTCCGACGACGAGGAGGAACAAGAGGCCAAGTCGACAAGGCAGAAGCCCCAACCGGACGCAGGCGGTGCAAACAAGAGACAAAAGCGGGACTGAGCGCCACCCCGCCATCCTGCTCCGCGCCTAAAAACTCTTCCCAGTCGCCATCGCCTAGCGCGCGGCGCGGCGCGTGCTGTGGCTGCGGCGGCTCTTGCGGCGGGAGGCGGAACGGGCCGCCGGCTTGTGGCGCGGTTTCGCTTCTTTGGTCTCGCCCGACTCGGCCCGCTGTTTGTTGACGATACGCGCGGCCACCTCTTCCTCGCGGCCGGCGTAGCGCCCCTCCTGTTTGAACTTGCGCTCCAGCTTCTGATACTCGCGCTCCCGCTTGGGACTGGCTCCTCTGGGCATGATGATTCTCCTTGATCTCCGATCAGGCCAGCTTAGGATTTCGGCCAGCCACGGTCTGTACGGCAGCTCACCGCTGGAAGGAATCCGGCGCGCCCAGAAATCACTTTGAGCTAGACTGGGCAACCCACATCCAAGGAGTGTTGCTCATGGAAACTCAAGAACTGCATCGCGGCCGTTTGATCGACCACATCCAGTTGGTGGTGCGCGACCTGCCGGCTTCGCAAAAATTCTACAGCGCGATCTTTGAAGTGCTGGGCGTGCCCATCGGCGGCACCGGGCCGGGCTTCTTCTGGGCCGACGAACTATTCGTCTCCACCGCGGATAGCCCGGCGGCGCAAGGCGTGCTGACCGGCCGCCACCACCTCGCCTTCCAGGCCAAGGACCGCGCCACGGTGGACGCCGCATACAAAGCCGCGCTGGCCAACGGCGGCAAGGACAACGGCGCGCCGGGCGAACGTCCCTACCACCCCGGCTACTACGCCGCCTTCATGCTCGACCCGGACGGCAACAACATCGAAGCCGTGTTCCACGGCGAAGCCAGGCGCAGCGCGCCATCGGTGCACATCACGTTTTAGGAGGCTACTGACAGAAACTGACTGCGCTGCTGAATAGAATGAGTTTCACTTTTCTTTCAGGAGACTTTCAATGAAACCGAACACTGTCAGCGCTGTCGCCCACCTCAACTTCCGTGGCCAGGCGCGCGATGCGCTCAATTTCTACCAGTCCGTGTTTGGCGGCGAAGTGATGGCGATGACCTACAAGGATTTCGGCCAGGTGACCGACGAAGCGGAAGCGGATCAACTGATCTGGGGCCAGGTCGCGGCCGACAACGGCTTCCGCGTCATGGCCTACGACGTCCCTTCCGCAACGCCGTATCACCCTGGCCAGAACGCCTTCCTGGTCGCGCTGGAAACCGAGACGCCGGGACAAGTCAGCGCCTACTGGGACAAAATCGCCAACGGCGCCACCATCACCGTTCCGCTGGCGCCGGCGCAATGGACGCCGCTGTTCGGCATGCTGACCGACCGCTTCGGCATCGCCTGGGCCTTGAGCGTGGCCACACCGCAGAACGGCTAAGCAATCAGGCGTCGTGATAAGCTGATTCGAGTTCTTCGCGGCGGGGAGCGTCGGCGATGTGGAGGATGAGGGTGGTATTGAGGTCGTGCGCGGGGTGGATGGCGCGGTGCCGGGCGAACCAGAACACCTCTTCCAGCTCCTCGTCCTCGTGCGCGGTGACGAACACGCGCTTCGCTTCCGGCACGTCTTCGTAGTTGACGGCCTCCTGCGCCGCATCGTCGATCGCCTCGCGCCACTGGTCGCAATCCTTGCCCCAGGCCAGCGCGTACAGACAGCCGGATGCAATCAGCCAGCGGCTGACGTCCCACATCATGGTCTCGTGCACATCGGCGTCAACCACCACCACGGCTTTAAATTGACGCAAGCCTTCCAGCGCCGGCAGGTCGCTGGAAGGAGAAAGATGCAGGTATTTGAGAGCGGAATTCAGCATGGCGGCATTTTCTCCCGATCCGCCGAATCCCGCAAGCTGCTTAGAACGGGTCCAGCGCCACCGTGAACTTGCCGCTCGCGTCCAGCGCGCCCATGGTGTAGCCTTGCCAGCCCGGATAGGCTTGCGGCTCCCAGTAGAACACGCCAAGGCCGTTCGAGCCCAGCGCCTTGGTCTTGTTGAGCAGATCGGCCAGCATGGCTTTGGAGGTGGCCGCCTGGGTCCAGTCCATGCCCACTTCGGTCACCATCACCGGCTTGGCGTAGCGCGACACCATGTCCCACATATTGGTGGAGATTTTGTTGTTGTAGTTGGCCCAGTCCGACGCCGGCGGATAGTGCGACATGCCGATCACATCCCACTTCGCGCCCGCCCCTTTCACGCCGTCGAAGAACCAGCGGAACACCGCGTTGTCGTAGCCGTTCGCCAGATGCAGGATGACCTTGGCGTTCGGATACACGGCCTTGGCCGCGTTGTAGCCGTTGTTGATCAGGCCGGCCAGGTTGCCGAAGCTGGTGGTCTTCCCTTCCGGCCACAGCATGCCGCTATTGATCTCGTTGCCGACCTGTACCCACTCGACCGTGATGCCGTTGGTCTTCAGGTAATTCAGGATGCCGTAGGTGTGCGAGTACACATCGCTGTTCAGCTGCGTCAGCGTGTGGTTGGCCCAGGCGGCGGGCTTGGTCTGCTGGCCGGGATCGGCCCAGCTGTCGCTGTAGTGGAAATCGATCAGGATGCGCTGGCCTCGCGCGGCGGCGCGCTTGGCCTTGTACAGCACGTCGGCGCCATCGTTCCAGCCACCGTTGGGATTGACCCACACGCGCAGCCGGATCGCGTTCACCTGCAGGTTTTGTAACAGCACAAACGGATCGGTCTTCACCCCGCTGCTGTTGTAGAACGAATAGCCGCTCGTCTCCTGCTGGCTTACCCAGCTGACATCGGCCCCATTGGCAAAAGTGGCGCACTGCGCGGACAGGGCGAACGCCAGCCCGCATGCCGCGAACAGCAATGCTTTCAACTTCATATAGTCTCCAGTGTTTATAGTTATTGATGGGATGAACACATCCCTGCCGCTACGCGCGGCATATTGCTACAGCGGGGTACAGCAGAGATGTCTGGTTAGCCGAAGCGTGCGGCAGGTACGCCGGCCACGTCCACGCGCACGGCAAACACGGCGCCGGTCAGCGGATGGGCCGCCAGCTGCTCGGGTGTGTTGTCTTCGCGTGCGGTGGTGATGTACAGGGTCTTCAGATCGGCGCCGCCGAAGGTGCAGGAGGCGGGATTGCGTACCGGGACCGGGATGGTCTCCAGCAGCTCCCCATCCGGCGAGTAGCGGCACACGCGGCTGCCGCCCCACTGCGCGATCCACACGCAGCCTTCGCTGTCGACCGTCATGCCGTCCGGCGAACCTTCGCCTTCGCCAAACTGGCGCCACACGCGCGGCGCGCCCAGCGTGCCGTCGGCGGACAGCGGATAGGCATAGGTGCGGCCTTCGTAACTGTCGGTGTGATACATGGTGGCGCCGTCCAGGCTGAAGGTCGGGCCGTTGCAGATGTGGTAGCCGGTGTCCGCCGCGTGCAGCGACAGGTCGGTGTCGAGACGGAACAGGATGCCGATAGCTTGCGCGTAATCGGTGTTGTGCATGGAGCCGGCCCAGATGCGGCCGGCGCTGTCGACCTTGGCGTCATTCATGCGCAGGCCGCTGCCTTCGGGGAACGGGCGATGCAGGTATTCGACGCGCAGTTCCGGCTCCAGCCACACGCGGGCGATCCCGTCGCGCAGGCCGGCCATGAAACCGTCGCCGTCGCGGCGCGCGATCAGCCAGCAAATGTAGTCCGGCATGCTCCAGCTGCGGCGCTGGCCGCTGACCACATCCTGCGAGTGCAGGGTCTGATTCTTCAGATCGACAAAATACAGGCGGTTCTGTTCCGCCACCCACAACGGGCCTTCGCCCAGTTGCGCGCCCACTTCCCACAGACACTGCACCTCATGCTTGCTCATCGATTCTATTCCCTTCAAACGGCCAAACCGCGCCAGGTGGAGACAAAGGCTTCCGCACGTTCTTTCAACTGCTCCAGCGTCACGCCCGGCGTGTACAGATTGCCGCCAATGCCGAAGCCGGTGGCGCCGGCCTTCACCCACGCCGCCATGGTTTCCGGCGACACGCCGCCCACCGGCCACACCGGCGTACCGGCCGGCAGCACGCTTTTCAGCGCCTTAATGCCGCCATGGCCGACCGACTCGGCCGGGAAAATTTTCAGCGCGTGGGCGCCGGCATCCAGCGCGGCAAACGCCTCGGTCGGCGTGGCCACGCCCGGCGCGCAGTACATGCCCAGCTCGGCGGCGCGGCGGATCACGGCCGGCACGCAGTTCGGCGACACCAGCAGACGGCCGCCGGCCGCATGCACAGCTTCCACGTGTTCAACGGTCAGCATGGTGCCGCCGCCGACCAGGGTATCCGGCAGGTTCAGCTTGACGATGGCAGCGATGGCTTCGAGCGCGCCCGGACGGTTGAGCGGCACTTCCAGCGCGCGGAAACCGGCCGCGTGCAGCACCTTGGCGACGTCAACCGCCTCGGCAGGATTCAGGCCGCGCAGAATGGCCACCAGCGGCGTGGTGGGATGGGAGGGAGTAGTCATGATTAAGCCTTGAGGAATTGGGAAACGGCGGTGCAATACACCTGATGTGGGTCGAGCACCGTGCAGTTCAAGCCGAAATGTTTGGCGGCCACGGCATAGCGTGCCGCCAGCGCCGGCGAACCGATCACGGCGATGCCCTGCCCTTCTGCCGCGCGCGCGGCGGCAGCAAACTCGGCGCCGATCAGCAAGCCGCTGACGGTGGCCGCGGCCTGCTGCGGCGGCGCCGAACGCGACACCACGCCGGCACGCACGCGGAACAGGGAATTCGACAGCGGCTCATGCAGGGCCGCCTGATTGAGGCCGGTGGCAAAGCCCTCGGCGTTGGAAGCGTCGCCATCCATCATGGCGGACAGCGTGCCGCCCTTGGACAGCATGGCGAACAATTCGCCCGTCATATACGTCGCAAACGACTGGATCACGCCGTCGCGCAGCAGCACCCACTTGCTGTGGGTGCCCGGCAGCACCAGCCAGCCGTCGCGATGGCCTTGCACCACCGCGCCCAGCAACTGGGTTTCCTCGCCGCGCATGACGTCGGCGGCGGCGCCGTTGCGGTAGACATAGCCGGGCACGATGTGCGCGCGGCCGGCCCAGGCTGGATCGGCCACGGCCGTCAGATGCCGCGGCAACTGCTCCAGCGGCACCGAGGCGTCGAGATAGTTGACTTCCTGCCAGCCGGAAGCGCTGCCCACCATGCCGGACATGATGACCGGCACATCGGCTGGCAGCTGCATGGCATCCAGCACGCCGGCCAGCGCGGCGCCGAACTTGTCGCGGCCGCCCACGGCCAGCATGCCCATGGCGTCCTCATGCTCGGCCAGGCAGGCGCCGTGTTGATCTATCAGGTAGGCGCGGCGATTGCTCGTGCCCCAGTCTATCCCCAGAATATGCTTGTTCACTCAGCGGTTCCTTTACTCATGCTGCATCGATGGTACGGAAAAGTCACCCCAACAGCCAATGAATTATCTCGCCAGAGTAATACCAAAATAGTATAGGCGGCGCGCGAAAACCCGCCAAAAAGTTGCCCCTGAGATGCCTTTGGTTTAGTATGGCCAACAATAAAATGTCTCAGCTCTCCTTCCCATGGAATTAAGCAAGCAGTCCTCCCGCAAACTGGTCGCCGCCGGCGTCGCGACGACCGTCATTGCGCTGGGCTTGGCCGCCTGGTTTGCCGCTGCCCCATCGGCCGAATCGCAGGTGCCGGTCAAGCTTCCGGTTTCAGCCTCGGCCAGCGCCAGCAGCCCGGCCTCGGCCACCAAGGCCGCTCCCGCCGCCGCGCCCCATCGCACCGCCGAAATCAAAGACCCGGTCCCGCCGGCCGAGCCGAAAGCCACCCGCACCAAGGAACAAGGCGCGGCCGCCCTGATGGCGCTGCCGGAACTGCAGGCGTGGTCGGCCCTGATCGAGAAGAATTCGGGCGGCAAAGCCCATGGCGGGCTGCTGGAATACGACCCGGTGCCGCGCAAACTGAACGGCAAGAGCTACTGGCAGTTCAGCTACGTGGAAAACAGCGCCGAGTCGGCGCTGCGCTGGGAAAGCTTCCTCGTTTCCTCCAGCGACGACGAAATCCTGGTGGAAGACGCCACCAACGACGAAGTCATCAGCCTGGCGCGCTGGCGGCGCGAAAAACATCCGTCCAAGCGCACCGCCATCGACAACTAAGCCGCCTGTCCCACCGGCGCCGTTTTCAGCGCGGCGCCGCGTACCTGCCCCACCCACAACACCGTCAGCACGGCCATGGCGCTTGCGATCCAGCCATTCAGGCCATAGCCGCTGATATGGCCCGACACTTCCGTATGCAGCGTCAGCCCGCCCAGCAAGGCGCCGAGGCCGGTGCCTACCTGCTGGATAGCGGCGTTGGCGCTGAGGAAAGCGCCACGCCGGCCGGGGTCCGGCACGGTGGTCATCAGCGCCTGCATCGGAATATTGCGGCCCGAGGCCAGCACCATAAAGAACGGGAAGAACAGCATCACGCCCACCAGCGGCATCACCGGCATATGGGTGATGAACAGCACCGGCAGGATGAACAGCAGCGAAACGGCGCGATACACCTTCTGCGCGCCATACCTGTCCGACCATTTGCCGATCCTGCGCGCGGTGAAAAACGTGGCCAGGCCGCCGGCCAGGTAGACATAAGTGATCTGCGCCGGCTGCAGCCCGACATTGTTGACCAGTACCGGGGAGATGAACGGAATCACCATCATGCCGGTCATCATATTCACCGCCGACAGCAGGAAAGCCTTGAGGTGCATGGGCTCCTTGTACAGCGAGATCAGATTGGGCACCATGGCCGACAACGGCGTGCGGTTGGGCAGATGACTATCCAGCGCCGGCAAGATGCGCGCAGCCAGCAGCAGAATGGGGAGCGAGCACACCACCAGAATGTAGAACGGCGACGCCCAGCCATAGTGCGCGGCCAGCATTACGCCGGTGGGCACGCCGGCCACCGAGGCCATGCTGAACGAAGTCATCACGATGCCGGTGGCGGCACCGCGCCGGTCGGCCGGGATCAGGTCGCCGATGATGGCCATGACGATGGCGCCCAGAATGCCGCCGCTCAGCCCGGCAAACGCGCGCGACAGCACCAGCACATGGAAGCTGGGCGCGGCGGCGCAGGCCAGGTTGGACAGCGTGAACAGCGCGAACACCGTCAGCAGCAGCTTGCGGCGGTCGAAGCGGTCGATATACATGGCGGCGGCCAGGCCGGAAATGCCGGCGCACCAGGCGTAGGCCGACACCGCGCCGGAGACGGCGGCCGGTTCAATGTGGAAGGCCCGCATCAGCTGCGGCGCCAGCGGCATCATCACCATAAAGTCCATGATGACAGTGAACTGCGTCAGCGCCAGCAGCCACAACACGACGCGCTCGCGCGCCGGACTCAGCGGAAGCCGGGCGCTCATAAGGCATTGATATCGGCAACGGCCCGGCGCAGGATGGCGCGGATTTGCTCGATACGTTCGTGGTTGTGGTTGCTGGCGCGGGCCTGCTCGATGGCGGCATGTTTCAGCTCGTGCATGGCGGCGCGCAAACCTTCGCGGTGCTCATCGGCATCGGCCATGCGGGCCAGGATGGCGTCGACGAACTGGCGGTTCTCGGCCAGAAAAGCCTCACCCTCGGGCGTAATGGTGTGCAGCTTCTTATTGCCGTCGGCCGAGGCCACCACATGCCCCATATCCAGCAGCAGCGACAGCAGCGGGTAAATGGCCCCTGGGCTGGGCGAATAACCGCTGCCCGAGCGCTGCTCCAGCTCCTTGATGATTTCGTAACCGTGGCGCGGCTTTTCCGCGATCAGGTGCAGGACAACGTAGCGCATGGCGCCAGCGTCGAACATTTTAGGTCCACGCATGATGAACTCCTTAAGATATAACTTATTAAGATATATCTTAACCCATTACGAAAGAAGTTCAAGTAAATTCGGGGTCAGAGCCGACAATCGGACATTTCGCACGCGAAATGTCCGATTGTCGGCTCTGACCCCGAATTTTTAGCCGTCCAGGTGGGAAATCAGCAGGCGGCGGTTGTCGGCGGCATCGCCGGTTTTGTGCTCGACTACCAGGCGCGAGTTCTGCGCGTCCAGCGAAATGCCTACCGACAGGATGTCGATCAGCAGCAGTTGCAAGATGCGCGAGATCATCGACAGGAAGGTGGTGCTGTCCTCGGTGTGGTCCACCGTCAGGCACACGCTGGCCTTCTTCGCCAGCGGCGAATTGCTGGAGGTGATGGCGATGACGTCCGCCCCCGCCGACCGCGCGGCGTCCACCGCCGACAGCAGGTCCGGCAGCTTGCCCGAATTGGAGATGGCAATCACCACGTCGCCCGGTTTCAGCAGCTCGGCCGCCAGGGTCAGCAGGTGCGAATCGCCATAGGCCGAGGTGGGAATGCGGAAGCGGAAGAATTTGTGCTGGCCGTCCAGCGCCACCACACGCGAATTGCCCATGGCGTAGAACTCCACGCGCTTGGCCTTGGCCACCAGCGCGATGGCTTTGTCCAGCGAGCGTACGTCCAGCTGGTCGCGGAATTTCAGAATCGCGGAAACAGTATTATCGATTACCTTGGCACTCAGGTCGTGCGTGCTGTCGCTGACGCGCACTTGGCTGTGGCGCACCGGAATCGCACCAGTCAGGCTGGAGGCGAACTTCAGCTTGAAGTCGGCCAGACCGAGGAAACCCAGCGAACGGCAGAAGCGGATCACGGTCGGCTGGCTCACTTCGGCCAGGCGCGCGATGTCGGCGATCGGCTCGTTCAACACAAGGCGCGGCTGCTCCAGCACCAGCTGCGCCACGCGCTGCTCGGCTGGCGTCAGCTCGTGCTGCAGGTGCTGCACGCGCTCCATCAGGGTATTGGCGCCGCTGCGGCCGCGCAGGTGCTCGGACAGAATCGTCGCCACGCCGTAGAAGGCCGGATTCGGCGTGGTAATCACATAGGTCGGGATCTCGGCCAGATAGCTGGTGAAACGGCCCTTGGCTTCGAAGCGCGCGCGGAACGGCGAGGTAGTAAACCAGTCCCCCAGACGCGGCACGATGCCGCCGCCGATGAACATGCCGCCGAAAGCGCCCAGCGTTACGGCCAGGTTGGCGGTGGCGCCGCCCAGCATGGCGCAGAAGCATTCCAGCACTTCCAGGCACAACGGGTCTTTGTCGGTCAGCGCGCCGGCGATGATCTCCTGCGATGTCAGGTCGCGCACCTGGCGGCCGTTGCGCTTGGCGATGGCGCGGTAGATGATTTCCATGCCGGGGCCGGAAATCAGACGCTCGGTCGAAACGTGCGACCAGGTTTGCCATGCGTATTGCAGGATGGCGTATTCGCGCTCGTCGGCCGGGGCGAAGTTGGTGTGGCCGCCCTCCGAACCCAGCGTGACGAAACCGTCGACAGTCGGAATCACGCCCGACACGCCCAGGCCGGTGCCCGGCCCCAGCACGCCGATCACCGAGTTGGAGGCTGGCTTGCCGCCGCCCACCTGCATCAGGTCGGCCGGTTTCAGGCCCGGCAGCGACATCGCCAGCGCGGTGAAGTCGTTCACCACCAGCAGCGTGTGCAGCCCCAGCGCGCGGCGCACCTCGTCGGTGGAGAACTCCCAGTCGCGGTTGGTCATGCGGATGTAGTCGCCGCTGACCGGGTTGGCCACCGCCAGCGCGGCGTGGTTCAGGTTCACGCCGGTATGGTCGGACAGGTAGGACCGCAGCATGGCCACGATGTCAGGATAGTCGTCGCACTTGAGCACCCGCACGGCGCGGAACTCGCCGGGCGCGGTTTGCAGGGCAAAGCGCGCGTGGGTGGCGCCGATGTCGGCCAGCAGGCGCGGGCCGTCGGCAAAGGCGGTACGATTCAGTTTTTGATCCACTTCAGCTTGTTTCATCGTCGGTTCAGTCAAAACAGTTGGCGGAAGCATACCTGAAATACGTGGTGTTAAGAAGGCATTTCCCTCACTCAGCCAACGTAGCCGAACCAAGCGCCGTAAGCCGGCAGCGTGATTTTGCCGCCGCCGGCGCTGCCCGGCAGGCCATAACCTTGCAACTGCTCGGCGCCGGCGCTTTGCGGCAGGTCCACGGTCTGGGCATCGCCACTCAGATTGAACACGGCCAGAATGCTGCGCTCCCCCGCCAGATCGCGGCGCAGCGCCAGCACCTGGTCCTGCGTATCGAAGAAGGCGATCTCGCCACGCAGCAGCTGCGGATGCCGGCGGCGCCAGGCGATGAAGGCGCGGGTAAAGGCCAGCGACGACTCTTTGTCCTGCTCCTGCACCGAGGCCGCCTTGGCCAGATGGTCCGGCGACACCGGCAGCCAAGGCTTGCCGGTGGTGAAGCCGCCATTGGCCTCGTTCGACCACGCGATCGGCGTGCGGCAGCCATCGCGGCCCTTGAACTCCGGCCAGAAGGTGATGCCGTACGGGTCTTGCAGCAGTTCGAACGGCACATCGGCCTCGGCAAACGCCAGTTCGTCGCCCTGATACAGGCACGGCGTGCCTTTCAGCGACAGCTGCATCGCCAGCACCAGCTTGGCGAAGGCTTGCGACGCGGACGGGCCGCCCCAGCGGGTCGCCACGCGCTGCACGTCGTGATTGCCGACCGACCACGAGGCCCAGCCGCCCTTCACGCGCGCCTCGAACGCCTCCACCTGCTTGCGGATGTAGTGCGAGGAGCACTGCGGCACCAGCAGGTTGAAGCTGTAGGCCATTTGCAGCTTGTCGCCGCCGGCGGTGTACTCGGCCATCACGGCCAGCGAATCGTCCGCGCCCACTTCGCCGATCGACACCGCCTTGTATTCATCCAGCAGCGCGCGCAGCTTTTGCAGGAACGGCAGGTTCTCCGGACGGGTCTTGTCGTAGATATGGGCCTGCATGCCATAGGGGTTCACGTCCGACACGGTGGCCGTGTCGCGCACGGTAGCCGGCGGATTGCTGCGCAGTTCCAGGTCGTGGAAGTGGAAGTTGCAGGCGTCCAGGCGGATGCCGTCCACGCCGCGCTCCAGCCAGAAACGCAGGGCATCAAGGTGCGCCTGCTGTACTTCCGGATTGTGGAAGTTGAGCTGCGGTTGGCTGACCAGGAAGTTGTGCATGTAATACTGGCGGCGGCGCGTGTCCCACTGCCACGCAGAACCACCGAACACAGACATCCAGTTATTGGGCGGATTGCCGTCCGGCGCCGGGTCGGACCAGACGTACCAGTCGGACTTGGGATTGTCGCGGCTGGAGCGGCTCTCCTTGAACCACGCATGGTCTTCGGCGGTATGCGCCATCACCTGATCGATCATGATCTTGATGCCGAGGCTATGCGCCTTGGCGACCAACGCGTCAAAGTCGGCCAAGGTGCCGAATAGCGGATCGACGTCGCAGTAGTCGGAAATGTCGTAGCCGAAGTCCTTCATCGGTGATTTGAAGAACGGGGAAATCCAGACGATGTCTACGCCCAGCGATGCGATATAGTCCAGCTTTGCCGTAATCCCCGGAAGATCGCCCACACCGTCGCCGTTGCTATCCATGTAGCTGCGCGGGTAAACCTGGTAAATGATCGCGTCGCGATACCAGTCTGGCGAGTGGGGAGAGACTTGAGTAAGTTGCTTAGTCATAAGAAAATCCGGGGTTGGCGGCGGGAAGGGTTGGTTTTGTAGAGAATATACATCACGAAATCAGATTTTTCAATCAAGCAGCAACTTGGCGATTATTACAAATAATCGTTAAAAAACAAAAGCTTAAGCATTTCAACCGGAATGCGAAAGATAAAAAATAGTAGTCAAACTACACACTACAGGAGCAATCTAGTGAGCAATAACACCGGCAACGGGCCGATGCCCCGACAAATTCCCTACATCATCGCCAACGAAGGCTGCGAGCGTTTCAGCTTCTACGGCATGCGCAACATCCTGACGCCCTTCCTGCTCAGCACCCTGCTTCTGTTCATTCCCATCGGCGACCGCACGGCCGAGGCCAAGCATGTGTTCCACACCTTTGTGATCGGCGTCTACTTCTTCCCGCTGCTGGGCGGTTGGATCGCCGACCGTTTCTGGGGCAAGTACAAAACGGTGTTCTGGTTCAGCCTGATCTACGTGGCGGGCCATGCCTGTCTTGCCATCTTCGATCACAATCTGGAAGGCTTCTATCTCGGGCTGGCGCTGATCGCGTTCGGCTCGGGCGGCATCAAGCCGCTGGTGGTGGCGTTTGTCGGCGACCAGTTCGACCAGACCAACAAGAACCGCGCCAAGGTAGTGTTCGACGCCTTCTACTGGATCATCAACTTCGGCTCCTTCTTCGCCTCGCTGCTGATGCCGCTGTTCCTGCGCGACTACGGCCCGGCGGTGGCCTTCGGCATTCCCGGCATCCTGATGGCGATTGCCACGCTGGTGTTCTGGATGGGCCGCAAAAAATATGTGCACGTGCCGCCGGCCGCGCCGAATCCCGATTCCTTCAGCAGCGTGGCGCGCACCGCTCTGCTGGCGCGCGCGGACGGTCAATCGCGTCCGGGCCTGATGGTTGCGGGCGCGGGCGCACTGGCTGCCGTGGCATCGCTGTGCATGACGCCATCGTGGGGCTTTGTGATCGCGGCCTGCACGGCGCTGGTGCTGCTGCTGGCGTTTGGCGGCATCGGCATCTCGATACAACTGGAACGCGCGCGCGGCAAGCATACCGATGAAGCAGTGGAAGGCGTGCGCGCCGTGCTGCGCATCCTGATCGTGTTCGCCATGATCACGCCGTTCTGGTCCCTGTTCGACCAGAAGGCCTCGACCTGGATCGTGCAGGCCAACTCGATGGACAGCCCGCTGCTGTCGATCTTCGGCTGGGAATTCAAACTGCTGCCAGCGCAGATGCAGGCGGTGAATCCGATTCTGGTGATGCTGCTCATCCCCTTCAACAACTTCGCGCTGTTCCCGCTGATGCGCATGATCGGCATCACGCCGACACCGCTGCGCCGCATGGGATTGGGTATTGCGTTCTCGGCGTCCGCGTGGGTGGTGATCGGCATGATTCAGCTGTGGATGGATGGCGGCGACCATGTCTCCATCCTGTGGCAGTTGCTGCCGTATGCCCTGCTGACGCTGGGCGAAGTGCTGGTTTCCGCGACCGGCCTGGAATTCGCCTACAGCCAGGCGCCGGCCTCGATGAAAGGCATCATCCTGAGCTTCTGGTATCTGGCCGTCACGATCGGCAACCTTTGGGTGCTCATCGTGAATGCGGGCGTGAAGAACGACGTGGTGGTGGGCTGGATCGCGAGCAGCGGACTGAGTCCGATCGCCTGGCAAATGTTCTTCTTTGCCGCGTTTGCGGCAGTCGTGGCGGGACTGTTCGCGCTGTACGCCTTGCGTTACAAGATGGTGGATAATTACCGCAAGACCGCCTAACCTTGCAGAGGTATGCTATGACCATTTCATTTGAGCTGGATGCTGAAACCGAACAACGCTTGAACGACCTGGCCAAGCACACAGGGAAGACGCCGGCCTTCCATCTAAAAGAGCTGATCGCACAGGGCATCGAGGATCTGGAAGACATTTACCTGGCCGAGGCCACGATGCAGCGCGTAGCAAGCGGCAAAGAACCAGTCTACTCATCGACACAGGTCAGGAAAAATCTTGGCCTGGCAGATTGATTACACCCGGCAGGCGCAACGCCAGCTAGCCAAGCTGGATAAGCCTGCTGCGCGCCGCATCCTCGACTACATGGATCAGCAGGTAGCGCCTCTGGCTGATCCACGCAGCTTAGGCAAAGCCTTGACCGGTCACAAGCTAGGCAGCTATTGGCGTTACCGCGTCGGTGACTACCGCGTTATCTGCGACATTCAGGATGGTGTACTTCGCGTTCTCGTCGTCACCATTGGTCACCGCAAGCAAATCTATCGCGAGACCTGAGACCACAGCAGCAACCCGCACGATACGCCGTATCAGAACTACAGATTCTGGAGTACCATAGCCGCCTATTATTTTGGAGGCAGAATATGGATGGTAAGCGCGTGACGGTGGTTGGTTTGGGAGGCGCGCTGGCGCTGTGTTCTTTGGCTGCTTCGGCCGCGCCTGCGCTGGCTGATTGCGATGGCGCCTTTGCCACCACACTGCATGCCGCCCCTGCCTTCGATGCGCGCGCTTATTGGCTGAACCGTCAGTTGATCAAGTGGCCGGGCGTCGCTGCCGATGGCGGCGGCATCTTCAAACTATACTATTCCTCCACCGCCCTGATGCGCGCCGCACCCGGCGCACGCGTGACAGGTGAAGATGGTTTCATCCCGCTCTCGCGTTTTGACGGCAGCCTGCCGGCCGATGTGGCGCAGCGCTTCAAGTTTGTCGGCGATGGCGCGGTGTTCAGCGCCTCAGACGCCGCGCGCCTGCTCACGCAGCAGGTGCTGATCGTGCGCGAAGCGGATGACGGCAAGGTGCTCGACGTCACCTCGCTGCAGATCGCCGGTGCGCTGGATGATATCTACGTCAAAGCCGCCAAGGCCAATGATCTCGGCGTCACCGCCGCCGTGCGCGATGCCGGCTTCAAATTGTGGGCGCCGACCGCGCAGAACGTCGCGTTGTGCACCTACGCTAACGCCACCGGCAAAGCCGTCGCACTCACGCAAATGCAGCGCGACGACAGCACCGGGATCTGGTCCGCGCGCGCCGGCGGAACCGGCCAGTACTACCAATATCTGGTGGACGTGGTGGCGCCAGGCGCCGGCGTGGTGCGCAACCTCGTAACCGATCCTTACTCCATAAGCCTGACCACGGACTCGAAGCGCAGCTATATCGCCGACCTGAATTCCGCCAGACTCAAACCGGCCGGCTGGGATGCCACGCCATCGCCGAAGAAGGTCGCCGCGCAAACCGACATGACGGTCTACGAGCTGCATGTGCGCGATTTCTCGATCAACGATAACACCGTCAGCGCCGCCAATCGCGGCAAGTACACCGCCTTCACGGAGACCAAATCTAACGGCATGAAGCATCTGGCGGCGCTCAGCAAGGCCGGCATGACCGACATTCACCTGCTGCCGGTGTTCGACATCGGCAGCGTGCCGGAGCATGGCTGCGTGACACCAGCCATTCCCGTAGGCGCCCCGGATGGCGAGGAACAGCAAGCGGCCGTTGAACAGACCAAGTTCCAGGACTGCTACAACTGGGGCTATGATCCATTCCACTACAATGCCCCAGAAGGCAGCTACAGCACCGATCCCGCCGACGGCGCCAGGCGCATCGTCGAATTCCGTCAGATGGTGCAGGCGCTGCACAAGGCAGGCCTGCGCGTCGGCATGGACGTGGTCTACAACCACACCTACATCGCCGGCCAGAACGAGAAGTCGGTGCTGGATCGCGTGGTGCCAGGCTACTACCACCGCCTCAACGCCAAGGGAGAAATCGAACGCTCGACCTGCTGCGACAACACCGCCACCGAAAACCTCATGATGGGCAAGCTGATGGTGGACTCGGTGGCCCTGTGGACCAAGCACTATAAGATCGACTCCTTCCGCTTCGACCTGATGGGCCACCAGCCGCGCGCGGCGATGGAACAAATCCAGGCCCGTGTCGGCAAGCAGGTCAACCTGATCGGCGAAGGCTGGAACTTTGGCGAAGTGGCCGATGGCGCGCGCTTCGTGCAAGCGTCGCAGCTGTCGCTGAACGGCACCGGCATCGGCACCTTCAGCGACCGCGCGCGCGACGCTGTGCGCGGCGGCGGCGCTGGCGACAGCGGCACGCAGCTCATCGCGCAGCAAGGCTACATCAACGGATTGGTCTACGACGCCAACGAGCAGGCAGGCCAACGCCCGGCCAGCGATCTGCTGCACGCGGCCGACATGGTCAAGGTGGGCCTGGCCGGCACCATCCGCAGCTACCCGCTGACCATTGCGGACGGCAGCACCGTCAAGCTGCAGGACATCGTCTACGGCGGCAACCAACCGGCCGGCTACGCCAGCGAACCCGGTGAAACCGTCAACTACGTGGAAAACCACGACAACCAGACCCTGTACGACATCAACGCCTTCAAGCTGCCGCAGACCACCACCGCGCGCGAACGCGCACAGGTGCAAATGCTGGGCGCCGCAATCAACGCATTCAGCCAGGGCGTGGCCTACTTCCATGCCGGCTTCGACATCCTGCGCTCCAAATCGCTGGACCGCAACAGCTTCGAATCGGACGACTGGTTCAATCGCCTGGACTGGAGCTATCAGGACAACTACTACGGCACCGGCCTGCCGCCGGCCACCGACAACGGCAAGGACTACGCGTTGATCAGGCCACTGCTGCGCAACGCCGCCATCAAGCCTTCCCCGGAGGACATCGCCTACACGCGCGACGCTTTCCGCGACCTGCTGGCCATCCGCTCCAGCAGCACGCTGTTCCGCCTGCGCACCGCGCAGGACATCAAGCAGCGCCTGCGTTTCTTCAACACCGGTCCTTCGCAGGTGCCAACCGTAATCGCCGCCCACATTGACGGCAAAGGCTATGCAGGCGCGCGCTTCAAGACCGTCACCTACCTGATCAACGTCGACAAGGTGGAGCAACACGTCACCGCCGATGAAGAGAAAAACCGCAAGTACAAGCTGCATCCTGTCCACACCGGCATGACCGCAGCGGACAAACGCGTGGCCTCGGAAGCCAAGTACGACAAAATCAGCGGAACCTTCACCATCCCGCCACGCAGCGCGGTCGTTTTCGTTGAAAATTGATGGATGCGAAAATCACTGATCACGATACTGCTGATGCTCAGCGCCTGCGGCGGCGGTAACTACGAACCGCAGGCCAATCGTGCGCCGGTGGCCAACGCCGGCCAGGCGCAAACCGTGGCCGCAGGCACCTCGATCAAGCTGGCCGGCAGCGGCACGGATGCGGATCAGGATATCGTGTCATATTCGTGGACCCTGGCCAAGCCGGCAGGCAGCGCGGCCACGCTGCTCAACTATCACGTCGCCACCCCCACCTTCTTCGCCGATGTTCCCGGCGTCTATGTGGCGACGCTGATCGTCAACGATGGCAAGCTGGATAGCGTGCCGTCGTCCGTCACCATCACCGCTACAAGTCCACCTTGAAACGGGTGACGATGCTGCGCTCCGCGCCCGGAGCCACGTACAGGTTGCCCCACGAGTTGCTGTAGTACTCGCGGTTGAACAGGTTATTCACGTCTACCGACAGGCGCATGGTCTTATTGATCTGCCAGTAGCCCAGCAGCTTGGCCGTGGCGTAGGCCGGCAGCGAGTAAGTGTCCGCCGTATTGCCGGCGCGGTTGCCGACATAATTGGCGCCGCCGCCCACGCCCCAGCGTCCGCCGCGCTCCAGTGCCGCTTCGCGGATCAGCAGCATACCGGCGCTGGTCTTGGCCACGTCCATCAGGCGCGCCCCTGTCGGCAGCGTTTTGTCCTTCGCCACGCGCGCATCGATCCACGAGAAGTTGGCGGTCACGCGCCAGTTGTCGTCGATCTGGCCGAACGCATCGGCTTCAAAGCCGCTGCTTTTCACTTTGCCCGCCGCGGCCGAGTAGCCCGGCACATCGCTGGCCGTCAGCACATTGGTCTTGGTGATGTCGAACACGGCGAAGTTGGCGCCGAGGCGCTCATCCAGCGTTTGCAGCTTGAGCCCCGCCTCGTACGCGGTCGAATGCTGCGGATCGAACGCCTTGCCGCGAATGTCCGTGCCGCTGTTGCCGCGGAAGGACTTGCCGGCCGAGACGTACCATGAACTCCACGCATTCGGCAGATAGGTCAGGCCGGCGCGCGGCGACACCGCGTTCTGCCGCTGGCGCGTATCGGTTCCGGCAACGCGGTTGATCATATGCTGCTTGTACTCATCCCAACGCAGGCCGCCGAGCAGCTTCCAGTGCGGCGACAGGCTAAGCTGGTCCTGTACAAACAGCGCCTTCACGCGCTGCTGTTCGTCCGAACTGCTGGTGGACAAAGTCAGCGCCGGCGCCGGTTTGCCGTACACCGGATTGTAGATATCGATCGGGTAATTGGCCGAACGCAGGATCTCCGTGTTCATGAACAGGCTCGATGCTTCCGCGCCAACCAACACGGTGTGAGCGATGCCGCCGGTATCGATCTTGCCTTCCAACTCGCCTTGCAGCGATACGTCGCGCGACGGCAACTGGCGCCACGTAGCCTGGCGGTTCAGCGTGCGGTTGTCGGCAGCCAGCGACGTGGCTTCGGTGTAGTTGCCGTTGAAAGTGCTCTCCTTGTAGCTGGCGCCAAGTCTGGCCCGCCAGCGGTCCGACAGCACGCGGTCCAGCGTGAGCTGATGCGTGTTGCCGGTCAGGTGCATATTGCCGTCCGCCGGTTCGTTCAGCACGCGGTCGCGCGGCAGGGTGCCCAGCACGCCGCGCACGTTGATCAGGCCACGGTCGAGCGGTGTATCGGCGCGCAGGAATTCGGCTTCGTAGTTCAGCGTGGTCGCGCTGTCGATCACCCACGTCAGCGCAGGCGCCACCAGATGGCGCTTGTTGTCGAGCAGCGAGGAACGGCTGGCGCCCTCCTCGGCCATGACGTTGACGCGATAGGCCACGCTGTCGCTCAATGCGCCCGTGCTGTCCAGCGTGGCGCGCCGCAGGCCGGCGCTGCCGACGCTGACTTCGGCCACGTTATGCGACGAGAATTTCGGCTTCTTGGTGACGATGTTGATGGTGCCACCCGGCTCGCTGCCGCCATACACCGCCGATGCCGGGCCTTTGAGGAATTCGAAACGCTCCACGGTGGCGGTATCGCGCGGCGGATTATAGCCGCGCGAGCCGGCGAAGCCGTTGACGAGAAAGCCCATGTCAGTGCTGCTGAAACCACGGATGCCGAAGTTATCCCAAGTGCCGCCAAAGTCGTTCAGGCGCGAGATGCCGCTGACGTAGTCCACCGTGTCCGCCAGGCGCAGCGCACCGATGTCTTCGATCTGCTGCTGCGTCATCACGCGCACGGCTTGCGGCACTTCGCGCAGCGGCGTATCCGTGCGCGTGGCGCCGCTGCTATGTTTGGGATAGTAGAAATCGGCGCTGCGGTCGCCGGACACCGTCACCTGCTGCATCGGCTGGTCGGCATCCGGCTCGGCGCCGTCCTGCGCTATCGCCAGCGACGAGGTGGAAAGCAGACCAACAGCCAGCCACCGCGCCGGGGCGGAACTTCGTTTGCAAGACATCAAAAATCCGTAAGAAAATCAAGAAAGTTTAACAATATAAATGAGAATCATTATTATTGGCAAACTTATCCCTACGGATTTAAAGGTTACTCCTGACCTATCAGCACCACGGCGTTTTTGGTGCCGAAGTTGACGCTGTCGCCGCGCACCACGGCGGTTTTGCCGCTGTAGTAGTCCTTCACGCGCTGGCCGTTGGTGAATACGCCGTGCACTTTGATGGGGGTCGGCTTGTTGGTCGGCAGGTCCAGCGCCACCACGACCTTGTCGCGCAGGCCGTCTTTTTCGTAGGTGCGCTTGAAGACGTAAGGTTTGGCCGACAGCTGCTGGTGCACGCCCGCGCCCACCGACACGTGCGCCTTGCGGAACAGGCCCAGTTTGGCCCAGTGTGCGCGCACGTCGGCGATCTTGTAGCCGTCACGCGTGGCGTTCTGCTCCAGTTCATCCCAGTTCATGAAGGAGCGCAGCTTGGCGTCGCCCACCGCTTCGGCCACGTCCAGCTTGCGCGCGGTTTCGTCGCCGTAGTAGATCTGTGCCGCGCCGGGCGCCAGCAGCAGTTTGTTGGCGCTTTCGAACGGCTTCTTGCGCGCGGCGTCGAACGGCGCACCGTCGTCGTGCGAATCCAGATAGTTCAGCACCGAGTATCCAGTCAGCGACCCGCCGTGCATGGCGTTGGAGTAGCTGCTGAAAATGGCCTCGTAATCCTTCTTAGCGTCGTGCACTAGACCGAAATTGATCATGCTGTTGAAGTTGGCCTGGTAGTAGTTGACGTACGAACCGCCGCCCAGATGGTGCGACTGCCCTTCGGCGATGTTGTAGTTGAAGACTTCCGCCGTGGCGTAGAACTTGTCGTCGCCGAGCTTTTTGTCCGGGTTGGCCTTCTTCCAGTCCTCAAAAGCTATCGACGCTTCCTTCAGCAACTCCTTCCACACCTTGGCTTCCACGTGCTTGACGGTGTCGGCGCGGAAGCCGTCCACGCCGTACTTGCGAATCCAATCGGTGTGCCACTTGATCAGGTAGTAGCGCGGCGCACGCGGATAACCGGTGCGGGCAAAGAACTCGTTCAGGCTCTTGACCTCTTCCTCAAAGCGGCCCTCGCGCTGCCATTTCGCCATCAGGCGCTCCGGCAGCTCGACTGGCGTGTCGCTCTCGGTCAGGAAGTCCGGCAGGTTTTTCACCAGCGTGCATTCGATAGAGGTTTTGGCATCCTTGTATGTGCACATCGGCGCGGTGCGCACCCAATCCTTCGGCCATACCGGATCGATCTCCGTCACCGGGCCGGTGTGGTTCATCACCACGTCCAGCAGCACGCGGATGCCGTGCGCGTGCGCTGCCTCCACCAGATTGCGGAAGTCGTTCTCGGTGCCGAGGTTGGCGTCCACGGTGGTGAAGTCGGAGGCCCAGTAGCCGTGGAAGCCATACGAGCGGCCGGTGCCTTCATCGGTGCCGTCGTGGATCTGCTCCACCGGCGGCGTGATCCAGATGGCGTTCACGCCGAGCGAATCGAAATAGCCTTCGTTGATTTTGTTAATCACGCCGGCCAGATCGCCGCCCATGTAGCCGCGCAGCGGCGCGGCATCCGCGCGGCGGTCGTAGGCCAGGTCGTTGCCGGTGAAGGCGTTGTTGAAGCGGTCAGTCAGCAGGAAATAGACCGTCGCGTTCTCCCACAGGAATGGCTTGGGTTTTTCCGCCGCCACGGCGGCGGTACTGCCAAGTGCAAGAGCTAATGCGAGTGTGGTCCATTTCATGCTGTCGTCCTTATCGTTATGTGGTGACGGTGGGATGGGCGCGGCCGGTCCAGTCGGCGATGCCCGCTACTTGCTCGGCGATCAGTATCAACGCCGACAGGGCCTGCTGCGTTGGCAGGTGGTGGTACTGTGGATCTGCTTCGTAGCGCTCCAGATAAACGCGCAGGGTCGCGCCTTCGGTGCCGGTGCCCGACAAGCGGAACACAATGCGCGAGCCGTTGGTCATGACGATGCGCACGCCCTGCTGTTTCGACACCGAACCGTCGATCGGGTCGGTGTATTCGAAATCGTCGGCAAAGGACACTACGTAGTGGCCCAGATCGCGCCCCGCCAGCGTGGCCAGCTTAACGCGCAGGGAGGCCATGAGATCATTGGCGGCCTTGGTTTCCAGTGCCTCGTAATCGTGGCGCGAATAGTAGTTGCGGCCGAAGCGCGCCCAGTGTTCGCTCACCAGCTGCTCCACCGATTTGCCGCTGACGGCCAGCAGGTTAAGCCAGAACAGCACGGCCCATACGCCGTCCTTTTCGCGGATGTGATCCGAGCCGGTGCCGTAGCTCTCCTCGCCGCACAGGGTGGCTTTGCCGGCGTCCAGCAGGTTGCCGAAGAACTTCCAGCCAGTCGGCGTTTCAAACGCCGGGATGCCCAGTGCCTCGGCCACGCGGTCGGCGGCCTGCGAGGTTGGCATCGAACGGGCGATGCCTTTCAGGCCGGCGCGGTAGCCCGGCGCCACGGTCGCATGCGCGGCCAGCACGGCCAGGCTGTCGGACGGCGTGACGTCGAACTTGCGGCCCAAAATCATATTGCGGTCGCCGTCGCCATCGGAGGCGGCGCCGAAGTCCGGCGCGTTATCGCCGGCCATGATCTCGATCAGCTGCGCGGCGTTGACCGGATTCGGGTCCGGATGGTGGCCGCCGAAATCTTCCAGCGGCACGGCATTGATCACGGTGCCGGCGGAGGCCCCCAGCAAGCCCTCGATGATGGCCTTGGCATACGGGCCGGAGACGGCGTGCATGCCATCAAAGCACATGCGGAAGCCGCCCGCGAACAGCTTGCGGATGGCGTCGAAATCGAACAGCTGCTGCATCAGCTCCGCGTAGTCGGCCACCGAGTCGATCACTTCCACTTCCGTGCCCTCAACGCGCGTGACGCCAAGGCTATTCAGGTCGATATCGGCGGCATCGCTGATGCGGTACTGCTTGATGGTTTCGGTGTGATGGTAGATGGCCTCGGTCACGCTTTCCGGCGCGGGGCCGCCGTTGGCGATGTTGTACTTGATGCCGAAGTCGCCATCCGGCCCGCCCGGATTATGGCTGGCCGACAGCACGATGCCGCCCAGCGCGCCGCGCTTGCGGATCACGCAGCTGACGGCCGGCGTGGACAGGATGCCGCCCTGCCCCACCAGCACGCGCGCGAAGCCATGCGCGGCCGCCATGCGCAAAATGGTCTGCACCGCCACGCGGTTGTGATAGCGGCCGTCGCCGCCGAGCACCAGCGTCTTGCCGCTGCAATCGCCCAGCGTATCGAACACGCTTTGCACAAAATTTTCGAGGTAATGGGCCTGCTGGAAAACCGTGACTTTCTTGCGCAGGCCGGAGGTGCCCGGCCGCTGGCCAGGGACGGGAGTAGTGTTGATGGTGTCGATGCTCATGTTCGCTCCACAAAAGATTGGTGATAGACCCGAAAATCTTGTCTCACGAACAATATTACATCAAACGGGTTCCGCCTCGTCGCGCACTATGAGGGTCAGCACGCCCGCCACCACCATGCACACGCCACCCAGCATCAGCGTTTTGACGGAATGGCCCTGGAACCAGTGCTTGGTCACAAAGCCCAGCACCAGGCCGCTGACGATCTGCGGAATCACGATGAAGAAGTTGAACAGGCCCATGAAATAGCCCATGCGCTTGGCCGGCAGCGCGCCGGCCAGGATCGCGTACGGCATGGTCAGGATGCTGGCCCAGGCGATGCCCACGCCGATCATCGGCACGAACAACGTGTCGAGGTCGCGGATGCCGTAGATGCTGAACAGGCTCAAACCGCCGATGATCAGGCAGGTCAGGTGCACCACCTTGCGGCTGGTGTGGCGCGCAAACACCGGCAGGATGAACGCCGCCAGCGCCGACACGCCGCCATACACGGCAAACATCACGCCAACGTGGTTGCCGGCTTCCTGGAAGGCGGCCGATTGCGCGTCGGTGGTGCCGAACACATTTTCGGCGACGGCATTGGTGGTATAGATCCACATCGCGAACAACGCGATCCAGGTGAAGAACTGCACCACGGCCAGTTGCACCATGGTCTTCGGCATCTTGGTGAAGCCGCTGAAGATCTCAGCCAGCGCATGGCCCAGGCCCTTGCTGCGCTGCTGCTCGGCGCGGAACGCCTCCAGGTCGTCAGGCGGCAGTTCCTTCGCGGTCAGCACAGTCCACAGCACGGCCAGGAAGTACACCGCACCGCCGGCATAGAACGAGTAGCGCACGGTGTCGGGAATGCCGCCGCCCACCGGCACATTGCTCACGCCCATGTGGGTGAAGATGGTCGGCAGCAGCGAGGCGATCACCGCGCCCCAGCCGATGAAGAAGGTCTGCATCGCAAAGCCGGCGGTCTGCTGCGACGGGCCTAGCTTGTCGCCAACGAAGGCGCGGAACGGTTCCATCGACACGTTGATGGCGCCATCCAGCAGCCACAGGACGATCACCGCCATCCATAGCGAGGACGAATTCGGCATCAGGAACAGGGCGATCGACGCCAGCAGCGCGCCGATGAAGAAGAACGGACGGCGGCGGCCCCAGACCGGGTGCCAGGTGTTGTCGCTCAGGTAGCCGATGATGGGCTGGACCAGCAGGCCGGTGACCGGCGCCGCCAGCCAGAACAGCGACAGGTCGTCGGGATTGGCGCCCAGCGTGGAGAAAATCCGGCTGACGTTGGCATTTTGCAGCGCAAAGCCGAATTGAATGCCGAAGAAGCCGAGGCTCATGTTCCACAGCTGCCAGAACGACAGAATGGGCTTATTGCTGGAAGAGTGCATGCTGCGCGTCCCGAGTTTTAAAATTTGTAGGAAAATAACACGCTACCCCATGCGTGTCAATCGGAAGAACTTCCTTGTAAAATAAAGAGAAAAAGCCTATTCAGAGGCAGGGCTATGGTGTCAAATGTAGCCAAACAACAAAATCCGGAACGACCACTGAGACTGAATTCATGACTATTAACTCCTTTGCAACTCTGGCCGCCCTGACTCTGCTGTCCGGCCACGCCGCCGCCCAGAACGCCGATCGCAAATTCGACGGCATCTCCCAGCGCGACGGCCACCTTGAAGTGCGCACCAGCGACGGCAACTACCTGATCAAGCCCTACTCCACCGGCATCATCGAAACCACGTTTGTGCCAAAGGGCGAGGCGCTGGATTCGTCGTCGCACGCCGTGGTACTCGCGCCGGGCGAAGTGAAAGCCACCTTGAAGCAAAAAGGCGGCAGCTATGAATATGCCACATCCGGCATCACCGTCACCATTAGCAAGTCGCCATTCCGCATCGCCTACGCCTACAAGGGCAAGCCGCTGGTGGCGGAGAAGCGCGGCTACATTCACGTGAAAGACGACGTGGCCACAGGCAGCAAGGATATCAACAAGGGCGAAGCGCGCACGCTGGAGGCGATTGAATTCGCCCTCGATAAGAACGAAGCCTTGTACGGCGCGGGTTCGCGCGCGGTGGGCATGGACCGCCGCGGTCATCGCTTCACCTTGTACAACAAGGCCAACTACGGTTACGGGGACCGCTCGGAGCTGATGGGCTACACCATGCCGGTGGCGCTGTCGTCGAAGATGTACGCCATCCACTTCGACAATCCGCAAACGGGCTATCTGGATTTCGACAGCAAAAAGAACAACAGCCTGACCTACGAAGCGATCGGCGGCCGCAAGACCTATCAGGTGATCGCCGGCGATACCTGGGAAGACGTGGTGGACAACTACACCAGCCTGACCGGCAAACAACCGCTGCCGCCGCGCTGGGCCTTCGGTAATTTCGCCATGCGCTTCGGCTATCGCAACGAGAAGGAAGCACGCGACACGGTGAACCGTTTCATCGCCGAAGACATTCCGCTGGACGCGGTGGTGTTCGATCTGTACTGGTTCGGCAAGGAAGTCAAAGGCACCATGGGTAATCTGGCGTGGGACAAGGATGCCTTCCCCAACCCGGAGGGCATGATCGCCGACTTCAAGTCCAAGGGCGTGCAGACCGTGGTGATTACAGAGCCCTTTGTAGTCGACACCTCCAGGCGCTGGCAAGAAGCTGTGGACAAGAAGGTACTGGCCACTGGACCGGATGGCAAACCGATGACCTATGACTTCTTCTTCGGCCACACCGGCATCATCGACATCTTCGGCAAAGAGGGTAAGGACTGGCTGTGGGATATCTACAAAGGCCTGCGCCAGCAAGGCGTCACCGGCGTGTGGGGCGATCTGGGCGAACCGGAGATGCACCCGACCGAAACGCGGCATGCCACCGGCACGGCGGATCAGGTGCACAACATCTACGGCCACCAATGGGCGCGGCTGGTGGCGGAAGGCTATCGGCAGGACTTCCCGACCGAGCGCCCGTTCATCCTGATGCGCGCCGGTTATTCGGGCACGCAGCGCTACGGCATCATTCCGTGGTCGGGCGACGTGGATCGCGGCTGGGGCGGATTGCAATCGCAACCGGAGATCTCGCTGCAGATGGGCATGCAGGGCGTGGGCTACATGCACTCGGACCTGGGCGGCTTCGCCAATCCGGTGCTGGACAATGAGCTGTACACGCGCTGGCTGCAGTACGGCGTGTTCCAGCCGGTGTTCCGCCCGCATGCGCAGGAAGAAGTGCCCTCGGAACCGGTGTACCGCGAAGACCGCACCAAGGCGCTGGCGCGTGAAGCGATCCGCCTGCGCTATCGCCTGCTGCCGTACAACTACACGCTGGGCTTCGACAACAATCAGCAAGGCTTGCCGCTGATGCGCCCGATGCTTTACGAAGAACCTGGCAACGCCAAAGTGCGCGCCATGTCGTCAACCTACTTGTGGGGCAAAGACTTCCTCGTTACGCCGGTGCTCAAGCAAGGCCAGACCAAGGCTGACGTCTACTTCCCTGCCCGCAGCGCATGGTTCGATTTCTACACCGGCGAGAAGCAGGCCGGCGGCGCCACGCGCTCGATCGAACTGGCTGCGGACCACGTGCCGGTCTACGTGCGCGCCGGCGCGTTTGTACCGATGACAAAGGTGGTGCAGTCCACGCGCGACTACAACACCAAACACATCGAACTGCATTACTGGCACGATGCCTCGGTGCGTGAAAGCGCCGGCAAGCTGTATGACGATGACGGCCTGACCGCGCAAGCCTACGAGCAAGGCAAGTACGAACTGCTACACTTCGCCAGCAAGCTGCAAGGCAAAGCCCTGTCGCTGCAGGTGAACTCGGAAGTGGGCCAGCATTATCAGCGTCCGGAACGCGGCATCACTCTGAAGGTGCACACCGTGACCGCCGCGCCGTCGTCGGTGCGCGTGGACGGCAAGGTCGCCGTGTTCGGCTGGGATGACAAGACCTTCCAGCTGACCGTGGAACTGCCGGCCAGCGAGGCCGCCAGCCGCACGGTCGATATCGCGCTTTGATCCGCTTCGCCGCCCGGCCTGTTCAGGCCGGGTAACATCCATAAATGGCACATAAACACATCAGGACTTACTTTGAATATTGTCGTTAGACAGGCGGTACGTGAAGACATCCCGGCCATGCACAGGGTGCGCAAGGCGGTGCGTGAAAACAAGCTGGCTATCAATACCAAGATCCACGAGGACGCTTATGTTCCGTATCTGGAAACGATCGGCCGCGGATGGGTGCTGGAGGAGGATGGCGTCGTCGTCGCCTTCGCCATCGGCGAGCATCGGACGGGGAATATCTGGGCGGTTTTCGTCCATCAGGATCATGAAGGAAAAGGCTATGGCCGCAAGGTCCAGCAGCCGATGATCGAATGGCTATTCGACCAAGGCCTGGATCGCATTCATCTGACGACCGGTGCGGGCACGCGCGCACAACGCTTCTACACAGCTACCGGATGGACATTCACAGGCATCGACGTACATGGCGACGCCGCATTTGAGCGGCTGCGCCAGGGTGCAGCAGCGGATCAGCAACCGGTATAAGCTACTCATGTCTATTCTAAGGAGCTTGCAATGGATGACCCGGTAAACGAGCTTGGCAGTCCCGCTATATCCCTCGTGTATGATATTCGCCCATCGGATCAGCCGGTCCGAGAACAACAAGGGAGATGTCTGTGACACCAAAAATTATCAGCACGCTGCTGGCTACCGCCCTCGCAGCCGCTGGCGCCACCGCGCTGGCCGCCCCCGCCGCCAAACCTACCGCCGCCGAAGCCGAACGCTTTTTAGCCGACACCGAAGCCAGGCTGAATAAACTCAATAACGAACAAGCCCGCGCCGCCTGGGTCGGTTCCAACTTCATCACCGACGACACCGAAGGCATCGCAGCCTACTTCGCCGAGCGCTATCTGAGCGCCTCCGGCGAAGCCGCCATCGGCGCACGCCGCTTCAACGGCATGAAGCTGTCGCCGGAAGCCACGCGCAAGCTGATGCTGTTGCAGCAGACCGTCGTCTTCGCCGATCCGAAAGAGCGCGAGCAATACGCAGCGCTGCAAGCGTCGCTGAATGGCGCCTACGGCAAAGCCAAGTACTGCCCGACCAAGGACAACTGCATGGCGCTCGGCGAAATGGAGAAAGTCCTGGCCACCAGCCGCGACGAGGCCAAGCTGAAAGAGATGTGGACCGGCTGGCACGCCCAGGCCCCGAACTACAAGGACAAGTACGTCGAATACGTCGCCCTGTCCAACAAGGGCGCGAAGCAGATGGGCTTTGCCGACACCGGCGTGATGTGGCGCTCGCAGTACGACATGCCGCCCGAAGCCTTCGCCGCCGAGATGGAACGCCTGTGGCAGCAAGTGAAGCCGCTGTACGATGCGCTGCACACCTACACCCGCTACAAGCTGCGCGCCACCTACGGCCCGGATGTGGTGCCGGCGACCGGCCCTATTCCGTCCCACCTGTTCGGCAATATGTGGAGCCAGACCTGGACCAATCTGTACCCGATCCTGAAACCGGCCGGCGATACCAAGAGCTTCGACCTGACCAAGGTGCTGGAAGAGCGCAAGACCGACGCCAAACAGATGACCAAATATGCCGAGGGCTTCTATACCTCGCTGGGCATGCAGAAGCTGCCGGAGTCGTTCTGGGAGCGCTCGCTGCTGACCAAGCCGCGCGACCGCGACGTGGTCTGCCACGCCTCCGCATGGCCGATCAACGAGAAAGACGACGTGCGCATCAAGATGTGCATCACGCCGACCGCCGAAGACTTCACCGTGATCCACCATGAGCTGGGCCACATCTACTACTTCCTCGGCTACACCAAGCAGCCTTTCCTGTTCCGCAACGGCGCCAACGACGGCTTCCATGAAGCCATCGGCGACACCGTGGCGCTGTCGATCACGCCGGCCTACCTGAAGAAGATTGGCCTGATGGACCAGGAGCCGGATGTCACCGCCGACATCCCGCAACTGCTGGAGCGCGCCTTGAGCAAAGTGACCATCCTGCCGTTCGCCTACACGGTCGATAAATGGCGCTGGGACGTCTACTCGGGCAAGACCAAGCCGGCCGATTACGACAAGAGCTGGTGGCAGCTGCGCGAGCAGTACATGGGCATGAAGCGTCCGGTCGAAAGCCAGGGCATCACCGGCTTTGACGCCGGCGCCAAGTACCACGTGGCGGCCGACGTGCCGTACGCGCGTTACTTCCTGGCCGACATGCTGCAATTCCAGTTCCACCGCGCGCTGTGCCGCGAAGCCGGCTACACCGGCCCGCTGAACCGCTGCTCGGTGTACGGCAACGCCAAGGCCGGCGCCAAGTTGCAGCAGATGCTGGCCATGGGCGCCAGCAAGCCATGGCCGGAAGCGCTGAAAGCCATCTCGGGCGAAGACAAAATCGACGGCAACGCGCTGCTCGAATACTTCGCGCCATTGAAGACCTGGCTGGACCAGCAGAACGCCGCTTTCGCCGCCGCCGAGAAGAAGTAAGCCTTATCTGACGGGCGCGCCGAAGAACAGCAGCCGCCCGTCTGCCGTGGCCAGCACCAGCTGGCCACGGTGCCACAGCGGCGATGCCGCGAATGCCCCCAGCCGTTTCACGTGCTCCATGCCGGAGTACAGCGTGTGCGGCTCCGCGCTGAACATGCGTGCGTTATCAAACTTCCCATTGGTTTTGTCGATAATGCCGTAGGCGTCAACGCGGCTTTCCTCGGTCTGGTAGAACCAGCGCTGCTTGCCGCTGGCCGCGTCCAGCACGAAGGCTTCGCCTTTCATACTGGCGCCGATCAGCGCCCCGCCGGCGCGCACCGGCGAAGCAAACGTCCACACCTTGCTGTCGTAACTCCAGCGCTGTTTGCCGCTGGCTTTGTCCAGCGCCACCACCACGCCGGTATCCGAGGTGCCGAAGTACACGTTGTCGCGGTCCACCGCCGCCGTGCCGACCACCCAAGATCCCTTGGCGTCCCAACGCCAGCGCTGCTTGCCGCTGCGCGCGTCCAGCGCGTAGAAGTGGCCGTCGCGCGAGCCAACGTACACCGTATCGCCATCCACCGTCGGCGAGGCCTGTATGCCCAGCATGATGCTTTGTTTTTGCTCGGTCTCGGTCTGCACGCGCCAGCGTTGTTCGCCGCTTTCCGCATCCAGCGCATACACTGCGCCATCCCAGCTGCCGATCACAATATTCTTGCCGCTCAGCGCCGGCGAGGAATGCACCATGCCGCCGGTCTTGTAAGCCCACAGCAGCTTGCCGCTGCGTGCGTCCAGCGCGTACACGCGTTCGTCGCTGCTGCCGAAGTACACTTTGCCGCCATGAACCAGCGGCGAAGACAGGTACAGATCCCACGGGTCGGGCGGCAGTTCCTGTTCCTGCGGCTGGCCGTACAGGCCCGGCGCGGAGAACTGCGCCTCGCCCTGCGTGCGGAAGCTCCACAGCGGCTTGCCGGTGGCCACGTCCAGCGCCTGCAGGCGGCCGTCGCGACCGAGGAAGTACAGCATGCCGTCCTCCACCGCCGGCGTGGAGGCGATGCCGCCGCGCGCGTGGAACAGCCATTGCAGGCGGCGCGACTCCAGGTCGATCGCATACAGGTTGCCGTTCTCCGACGCGGCAAACAGCTGCTTGCCGACCGCCACCGGCGAGGCGCTGATGCCGCCCTCCACGCGGAACTGCCATAACGGCGCCAGACGCTCAAACGCCGCATCGGCATCGGCCACGCCCGCGTGTAGCGGGCCACCCATGAACATCGGCCAGTCCGCCGCATGCGCGGACTGCACCAGCAGCAAAGACAAAAGCAAACGGTATAAACGCATTCGGTCTCCTGTTTTTATCGGCAAAAAAAAACGGCGCCCCGGAGGACGCCGTTCTATCTTAAGCTAATTCAGCTTAGAACTTGTAATTCACGCCAGCCAGCACGGTACGGCCGTACTTCTGGTATTCCAGCTGCTGGTTGCGGTCGCCGTTGTAGGTTTCGTAGGCGGCGTTGCGCAGGTTGTTCACTTGCAGCAGCAGGCCCAGGCCTTTCATGGCGCCGGTGTTGAAGGTGTAGCCGATCTGGAAGTCGATCACGTTCTCGCCCACCACATAACGCAGTGCGCGGTCGTTGGCGAAGTTGCCGATCTCACCCACGAAGTCCGAACGCTTGCGCTGCGAGATACGGGTTTCGAAGCCGTCTTTCTCGTAGTAGGCGGTCAGGTTGGTGACGCGCTTCGACAGGCCTGGCAGCGGGATGTGGTGGCCAATGCTGCCGCTTGGATCTTCGATCGTGATCTTGCTGTCGGTGTAGGTGGTGCTGGCCACGACGCCAAAACCGTCCAGCGACTTGCTCACCATGCTCAGCGGCAGCGACGCCGACAGTTCCGCACCCTTCAGATTGCCGCCGTTGCCGTTGTAAGGCGCGGTGTAGTTACCCATCGTGGTGTGCAGCGGGAAGGCTGCACCGTTGCCAACCGCGCCAGGTGGAATGTAGGCGCTGAAGTCATACGACTTGGTCTGGGTGAAGATGTAGGTGTCCAGCTTTTTGTAGAAACCGGCAATCGCGAAGTAAGCCTTCTTGTCGAAGTATTTCTCGTACGAGATGTCGAAGGCCTTGGCGCGCCATGGGTCCAGACGGGCGTTGCCGCCACTGCCGCCCGGCTCGCGCTTGGTGGTGTCGATGCCGAAGTCCAGCGCCGAACGCAGCTGGTCGACACGTGGACGGGCCAGTTGCTTGGCCAGCGCCACGCGCACGGTCTGCTGGTTGTCCAGGCCGAAGGCCAGGTTCATGCTAGGCAGCACGTCGGTGTATTTCTTGCCGTCGTTGACCGGCTTGATGGCGCCGGTGGTGTTGTCATACCAGCGCGAGGCCGACGACTGGTCGGTGCGCTGTACTTGCACGCCGATGTTGCCGCGCAGGCTGACGTCCGCACCCAGTTCCGCCTCGATGTTGGCCTTGGCGAAGGCGGTGGTGATTTTCTCGCTGACTTCCCAGGTCTTGGCGATCAGGTAGCCGGCGGTGTCGGTTGGCGCGAACACCATGTATTTGTCCACCACGGCAGGCACGTTCCAGGTTGGAATCGAGCCGGCGCCGGCAAAGCCCAGGTCGGCCGACTGGTAGAACAGGTCGGACGAGATCAGGGTCGGCGCGCCCTTCAGGTTGATGTTGCCTTCAGGCTGGTGCTTGTTCTTGGTGCGGTCGCTGTAGTTGGCGCCGATGTCGAAGCTGGAGAAGGCTTTTTCCAGCGCGCCGGACGACAGGATGTTGGCGGTCAGCTTGAAGCCTTTCAGCTCGTCTTCCACGCTCGGGGTCTTGCCGTAGCCGGAACCGTAGATGGTGTTGCGCACATACAGGCTGCCCGGGGCGTTGTAGTCGCGGCCGGTGGTGATCTGCGAGAAGCCGCCATTGCCGATGCCCAGCTTGACTGAATCCAGGAATGGATCGCCGGCGGGGTTGGAGATTTGCAGGTTGTTTTCCAGGCTCAGCTCGTCGCGCTTGGCTTTCGAGTAGTTCAGGTCGGCGAACAGCGACCAGCCATCCAGACGGACTTCATTGCTCCAGCCGGCAGCGCGGATATCGTCCTTGCGCTTGTTGTACATGCCGCGCACCAGCGGGTAAATATTGTTGGCGGTGGCGCCGGCGATGGTGCCGTTGTTGGTGGTCACGCCGGTGTAGACCGGGGCTGGATCGAAGCCGCCGTTCCAGCCGCCCAGGTTGATCTCGATCTGGTTTGCGGTCTCTTCGGCCTTGAAGCGCGACGCATACACGTCGACCATGCTGGTCCATTGCTTGTTCGGACGGTATTGCAGCACGCCCATCACGCCATCGCGCTGGTTCTTGCCGCTGCGGGCCACGGCCTTGATACCGTCGGAGCCATAGGTACCAGCCGGCAGGCCGGCGCGCGCATCGCGCTTCCATGGCTCGTACAGGCCGGTCTCATTGTCGAGGATCGGGGTTTCCAGGTGCGCCCAGCCGAGTGCGATACCGATGGTGCGGTTGGCGAACTGATCGATGTAGCTGGCGCTGAAGCGGTTGCCGGTGTCCTTGGCGTTGGCGATCTTGCCCAGCGAGTTTTTCTCGCCGCGCAGGTTCAGGGCCACGGTGCGGCTGCTGAAGTTCAATGGGCGCACCGACTGCATGTCGATGGTGCCCGACAGGCCCTGGCCGATCAGGCCGGCGTCAGGGGTTTTGTAGATGGTGACGCCGCCGATCAGTTCCGATGGGTACTGGTCGAACTCGACGCTGCGGTTGTCGCCGGTCGAGACTTGCTCGCGGCCGTTCAGCAGGGTGGTCGAGAAGTCGGGCGACAGGCCGCGGATCGAGATCACCTGCGCACGGCCGGCCACGCGCTGGGCGGCCACGCCTGGCAGGCGCGAGATCGATTCGGCGATCGACACGTCCGGCAGTTTGCCGATGTCTTCGGCGGAGATGGCTTCCACGATGGAGCTGGCGTCTTTTTTCACCGAGATCGCATCTTCGATACCACGGCGGATACCGGACACGGTCACCGACATCACTTGCGGCTGGTCGGCGGTCGCGGCGACGCCGGTGGTCTGGGCGTAAGCCGGTACGGCGGCGGCGATCAACAAGGCGCAACCTGCGGCGACTGGTTTCAACGGGAATGCGGTGTGGCTGCGCTTACTTGCGAAGATATTCAATTTAATGTCCCCTCTCATGACACAAATATAAGTCCCGCAAAGAGCTCAACTACACGGGATCCAAGGCGTTACAACGTTCTGAAGACGTTCTGGAAAGAATTTTGTACTAAAACTAGATTGCGTGTCAATCAAACTTCCCCGTCACTACGGATTACAAGGCGCCGCACCATCCCTACGCCCCACGGTGAGCGCTATCACGTTGTATTTCGGCTACAGACTCGACAGGGAAGACTTGTAGTAGAACTACACAAAACAAGTCCAAAACAGCGGTTTTTGTCGTCAATCAACGGGCTGAAGCCGCCTTATAGGCCGCAGCTTTGCGTAACTTTCCGTGCTGAAACGCAATTTGGAGGAAAATGACAGGTCTGCTGTATTCCGACTAAATTTCAGCTTGCCAGCGATGTTGGCCGCAGGCAGCATTCTCTCGTAAAATCAAGGGACTAAGCCCGATCAAGCCGACAATACGGGTCTGTAGTACGACTACCAATCTGGAGACTGCATGAACAAAACCCTGCTGACGGCCTTGCTCGCCGCCCTCTTGCCGGCCGTCGCTGGCGCCGCGTCGCCCAGCTACCGCATCGATCACATGGACCCGCCGTCGTGGTGGGCTGGCATGCGCAACAGCAAGCTGCAATTGATGGTGCACGGGCCGCATATTGCCGACCTGGAGCCGGCGCTGAGCTATCCGGGCGTGCGCATCGCCAGCGTGTCGCGCGCGGACAATCGCAACTACCTGTTCATCGATCTGGAGATCGCGCCGGACGCCGCGCCGGGCAAGCTGGATCTGCTGTTCCAGCGCGGCGCGCAGAGCATTCACTACAGCTACGACCTGCAGGCGCGCGAGCAGGGTTCGGCGCAGCGCATCGGTTTTAACAGCAGCGATGCGATTTATCAGGTCATGCCGGACCGCTTTGCCAACGGCGATGCGGCCAACGACAACGTGGCCGGCTATGCCGACAAGGCCAATCGCGCCGACGGCGGCGGGCGTCATGGCGGCGACATCCAGGGCATCATCGATCATCTGGATTACGTGGCGGCGCTGGGCTTTACCCAGCTGTGGCCTACGCCGCTGCTGGAATCGAATATGCCGGCCTTCTCCTACCACGGTTATGCGGCCACCGATCATTACCGCATCGATCCGCGCTACGGCAGCAACGAGGCCTATCGCAAGCTGTCGGCACAGGCGCGGAAACGCGGCATCGGTCTGATTCAGGACGTGGTACTGAATCACATCGGCAGCAAGCACTGGTGGATGCAGGATATGCCGATGCGGGACTGGCTGACCTATCAGGGCAAGCATGTGCCGACCGCGCATCATCGCGTCGCGGTACAGGACCCGTATGCGTCTGAAGAGGACAAGCGCAACTTCACGCAGGGCTGGTTCTCGCCGGGCATGCCGGATCTGAATCAGTCCAATCCCTTTGTGGCCAACTATCTGATCCAGAACAGCATCTGGTGGATCGAGTATGCAGGTTTATCCGGACTGCGCGTGGATACCTACGGCTATTCCGATAACGCTTTTCTCTCGCGCTGGTCGGGCGCGATGATGGCCGAGTATCCGAAGCTGAATCTGGTGGGCGAGGAATGGAGCCCGTTGATTCCGGTGGTGGCGCACTGGCAGGAGGGCAAGCGGAATTTCGACGGCTATGTATCGCACATGCCGAGCATGATGGACTTCCCTTTGAACGACGCCCTGCGTCGCGCGCTGGTGGCGATGGACGACAGCGAGCAAGGTCTGAACACGCTGTATGAAACAGTGTCGCAGGACTACCTGTATCCGAACGCCGGCAATCTGGTGCTGTTTGAGGGGAACCACGATTTATCGCGCATCTACAGCGCGCTGGATGAGGATCAGGATTTACTCCGCATGGCGCTGGCGTTTGTGTCGACCATGCCGCGCATCCCGCAGTTCTATTCGGGCACCGAGATTCAGATGACCAGCACCGTCAAGGGCCGCGATGACGCATCGTACCGCCGTGACTTCCCCGGCGGCTGGTCCGGCGACAAGGTGAACGCCTTCACCGGCGCCGGCCTCACGCCGCAGCAGGCCGACGCGCAAGCCTATGTGCGCAAACTGCTCAACTGGCGCAAGACGGCGACAGTGATCCACAACGGGAAGCTGATGCACTACGGGCCTGAGCAACACACTTACGTCTACTTCCGCTACGGCGGCGGCAAGAAGGTGATGGTGGCGCTGAACAAAAATAAAACCGACATCACGCTGCCGACCGCGCGCTTCCACGAAATGCTGGCCGGCGCGCGCAGCGGTGTGGACGTGATTAGCGGCCAGCGCGTGTCGCTGGACGGACAAGTTAAATTGCCAGCGCGTTCCGCGCTGATACTGGAGATCGAACAATGAAGCACCTCACCGCGCGCGCGCCACGCCGCCACACACCGCACCGCCACACACCGCACCGCCATATGCCGCGCCGTCTCCCCGCCGGCATGCCAGCCGCCCGCGCATTGCACATTGCGCTGCTTGCCGCGCTATCTGCGCTGGCCACGACCGGCGCGTACGCTGCCGCCACGTCGGCGACCACCACCTACGCCACATCGGACGGCAAGCAGGAGACCGTGCGCTATGCCACGCCGGACGCCGGCGCCGCGCTGCGCAGCTACACGCAATCGACCACCATGCGCGTGCGCGAAGGCGGCAAGCAGGAGATCAGCTACGCCGAATCCTCCTCCTTGCCGACGGTCCGCAGCGGCAACCTGGCCTTCGATGCCTTGTTCGCACTGGCCGGCACCGAAATGAAGCTGGACTCCGTCGGCGAAATCCGCGATGGCAGCTACAACGGCGGCAACGCCATTCCCTGCGATTGCTTTGAAACCGGCGAGTTATGGCACTATGTTTGGACGCGCGATCTGTCTTACGCTGCCTCGCTCGGCCTCGGCATGCTGGACCCGCAACGCACGCGCAATTCGCTGGAGTTCAAACTGGCCGGCTATCGCGATGGCGTCAGCGCTGGCCTGCACGCCGTCGGCGACGGCTATCAGATCGTGCAGGACACGGGCAGCGGCGGCAGCTGGCCTGTCAGTACCGACCGAGTAAGCTGGGCCTTCGGCGCCGACGACGCCTTGAAAGCCCTGCCGTCATCCGAGCGTGCAGCTTTCGCGCGGAAGGCCCTGCATGCCTTGAACAACACGCTGGAGAACGACCGCATCGCCATCTGGGATGCTGCCGATGGCCTGTACAACGGCGAAGAATCCTTCCTCGACTGGCGCGAGCAAAGCTACGCCGCGTGGATGCCGAACGAGCTGTCCTACATGGCGACTTCCAAAGCGCTGTCCACCAACGCCGCTCACTACAAGGCGCTCACACTGGCCGCGCAACTGGCGAAGGAACAAGGCGACGCACGGCTTGCGGCGCGCTATGCCGATTGGGCCGCACAGCTGAAAATTGCCATCAACAAGCGTTTCTGGCAGGCCGACAGCGGCATGTACAGCAGCGTCACCGCTGGCCACTTCGACGGCGCGGCCATGTATAAATATGACTGGCTGGGACAATCGCTGGCCATCGTCACCGGCATCGCGGACCAGAAGCAGGCGCAAAGCATTCTGGCGCACTATCCTCATGGCCCGCTGGGCGCGCCGGTGATCTGGCCGCAGCAGTCCAATACTGCGGTGTATCACAACCGCGCCATATGGCCGTTTGTGACGGCCTACGGATTGAAGGCGGCGGCGATCGGCGGCAATGTCGCGGTGGCCGATGCGGCTTACGCTACGTTGATGCGCGGCGCGGCGACCAATCTCTCCAACATGGAAAATCTGGAATGGCTGTCCGGCCAGCCGATGCTCGATGACGGCAAGCTGAGTGGCCCGGTGGTGAATTCGCGCCGGCAGTTATGGTCTGTGGGCGGATATCTGGGCATGGTGGTCGGCAGTGTGTTTGGCGTGCAGACGACCAATGATGGCATTGCGCTCAAGCCGTTCATTACCGCAAGGCTGCGACGCGAGACGTTCGCCGGCAGCGATGCGATTACGCTGAATAACCTCAGTATGCGCGGCAAGCGTCTGCAGGTGCGCGTGTTGCTGCCTGCGGCGGTCAAGGGCGACGGCTACTATGCACTGGATGGCGTGAGCCTGAACGGCAAGCCGGCCAGTGCTGCGCTGGCATGGGATGCGCTGGGCGAGGATAACGTGATCGAAATCCGTCTCGGCAAACTGCTGCCCGGCCAGCAGGCCAAGCGCAGCGTGACGGCCAAGCCGCTGGTACAGGATGCAGCGGTCTACGCGCCGCCCGAACCGCGCATCGTAAAACTGGAGCGCGGCGCTTACGGCTATCCGAGGCTGCACATTGCGGCTGGCGGAAACGCGGCCGCTGCGGGCGTGGACGATGCTGGCGCGGGCGGCAGCTCGGGCGGCGGTGGCGCTGGCAGCGGCGGGACGGCGGGCGTGGTGTATAACGTTTATCGCAATGGTCAGCTGGTTGGCGCGCGCATCTCGGCCGCTACGTGGGCGGATCGTCGCGCCAGTGCGGCGGCTAATCTTTGCTATGCGGTGGAGGCGGTGTACGCCAAATCCGGCAACCGCAGTCACCACTCCACGCCGGCCTGCCTGAACGCCGGCGAAGACATCAACGTCGCCCGCGTCGACTTCGGCGCATCGCCGTCCGACATCTTCACGCAGCAAATCAAAATCGAGCACGCAGGCAGCTACGCGGTGCAAATCAAGTACCGCAACACCGCCCACCAGATCAATCTGGGCGTCAGCGGCGGCGTCAAATGGGCCGAGCTGAAAGACGGCAGCGGCAACATCGTCGCCAACGGCGTGCTGCAACTGCCGCACTCCCCGGCCGGCGAAGGCGCCAAGTACTCCACGCCACTGCGCACCAGACTCGCGCCGGGCAGCTATACCCTGCAGCTCAGCGATTTTTACAACATGAGCTACATGAAGAACAACGCCACCTACAGCGATGCGGGCGGAGTGAAAGGCCCGTCCAACAAGTTCGACATCCACGGCGTGCGCGTCATGCCGGTCCCTGACAGCGATGCTCCTTCGCTGGCCGTCGCCACCGGCACCCTGCGCATCGTCGACAACTTCGCCTCGCCGCAGCTGAACAACAGCCGTAAGCTGCGCATCTACCTGCCTGCCGGTTACGACAACGATCCGCAGCGGCGCTACCCGGTGCTCTACATGCACGACGGCCAGAACCTGTTCGATCCCAAGACCGCCGCCTTCGGCACCGCATGGGAAATCGGCGCAGCCATGGACAAACTGATCGCCACCGGCGCCGTCGAACCGGCCATCGTGGTCGGCATCGACAACACGCCGGACCGCATCGCCGAATACACGCCGTGCTGCGACAAGGAACACGGCGGCGGCAAGATAGACGCCTACGCCGCCTTCATCGTCGATACCGTCAAGCCTTGGGCCGACGCCAACCTGCGCACCCTGCCGGACCGCGAACACACTGCCATCATGGGCTCCTCGCTGGGCGGCATCGCCTCGGTCTACATCGCGCAGCAATACCCGCAGGTGTTCTCCAAAGCCGGCGGCGTATCGAGTTCGTTCTGGTGGAATGAGCGGGCCTTCATCAGGAACCTGCCGGCGCACCAGCCGGTGAAGTTCTACATCGACGCCGGCACCGACGGCGACGGCATCACCGACACCCGCAAGATGCGCGACGCCATGCTGGCCAAGGGTTACCAGCTGGACCGGGACCTGTACTACTACGAGGCCGAAGGCGGCAGCCACAATGAAAAATCGTGGTCAGCGCGCGTGCACCTGCCGCTGAGCTGGTTCTTCAGGAAGTAAGCAAGGCCGTACGCTGCTGGCGCCCCGCCAGCAGCGCTTCCACTTCCTCCGGCGACACCGCGGCGCTCAGGTGAAAGCCGAACGCCTCGTCGCAGCCCATCGCCGTCAGCTGCGCCAGTTGTTCGGCGCTCTCCACGCCGGCGGCGATCACCTGCATGTTCAGCGTGTGCGCCATCTCAATAATTGCCCGCACCATGGCGCCGCCGCCCAGCAAATCGTCGACAAACGACTTATCGATCTTCACCACATCCACCGGGAAGCGGCGCAGATAATTGAGCGAGGCATAGCCGGTGCCGAAATCGCTGATCGCGATCCGCACACCCAGCTGCTTGAACTGCTGCAGGATCTCCTCCGCGCTCTGGCCCTTGTCGATCAACATCGCCTCGGTAATTTCCAGCTCGAAGCAGCGGCCGGGCACACCGGCCTTTTCCAGCGTGGCGGCAAACACCTGCACAATCTCCATGTGGAAGAACTGGCGCTGCGACAGATGCAGCGCCACCGTCAGCGCGTGGCCGCGTTCCAGCCAATGGCGCACCTGTTCCGCCGCCGTCGCCATCACCCACGCGCCGACCGGCAAGATCAGCGAACTTTGCTCCAGCACCGGCAAGAAATCCAACGGCATCACCAGGCCCAGCTCCGGATGTTTCCAGCGCAGCAGCGCCTTCACGCCGGTGATCTTCTGCTCCCTCAGATTGAGCTTGGGCTGGTAAGTGAGGATGAATTCATTGTGCTGCTGCGCGTGACGCAGCGCCGTCTCCAGTATCAGGCTGGAATAGGCCCTGGCCTGCATGCTGGGCAGGAAGCGCAGGCTGGCGCCCTTGCCGCCCTGCTTGGCGGCGTACATGGCCAGGTCGGCCTTCTCGATCAGGGATTCGATATCGGCATCGTCGTCGGGATACACCGCCACGCCGATGCTGGCCGCCACCGGCAACGGATCGCCGTTGACCAGGAAGGGCTCGGCGATGGCGCGCATGATTTTTTCCGCCACCTGTTGCGCATCGGCGCCGCTGCGCAACTCCGTCAGCAGAACAATGAACTCGTCGCCGCCCTGGCGCGCCACCGTATCCACCTCGCGCACGCACTGGCGCAGGCGCTGGGCAAACTGCACCAGCACCTGATCGCCGGCGTCGTGACCCAGCGTATCGTTGATGGTCTTGAAGTGATCGATATCGACAAACAGCACCGCCAGCCGGCTCTCGTGGCGGCGCGCATAGGCCACGCCGTGCTCCAGCTGCATCTGGAACTGCAAGCGGTTGGGCAGGCCGGTGAGGCTGTCGTGGTGCGCGATGAAATCGAGCCGCATTTCCGTATCGCGCTGCGCCGCCAGCGCCGCCTGCAATTGCGCGCAGCGCGCGCGCAAACCGCGCGCCTGCCATTGGCCGGCCACCAGCGCCAGCAAACATGGCGCCATGCCGGCCGCTACCGGCCATAAGCTGTTCATGCTGTCCCTCTTCATCGGACTGCGGAAGAAGGAATGATAGGGGATAGCCCGCGCCGCCAGCGGCCGTTCGCGCGCCCGCTTGAGGCGCATCAAACGGCCTGTGGCAAAAACTCAGCTCGTCAGTTGCAGAGCCCGGCTGCGCGAAGGCGATGCCGCGGCCAGGTCCGGCTGTCCCTGCAGCTTGAAGATGCTGACCGCCGCCGACAAGCTGGCGGCCTGCTGCTGCAGCGCATCGGCCGCCGCAGCAGCCTCCTCCACCAGCGCCGCGTTCTGCTGGGTGACGCTGTCCATCTGGCTGATGGCGGTGCTGATCTGCTCGATGCCGTCGCGCTGCTCGCCGCTGGCCACGGAAATTTCGCCGATGATGGCGGTCACGCGCTGCACGCTGGCCACCACCTCGTTCATGGTTTCGCCGGCCTGGCCGACCAGCCGGCTGCCCTCCTCCACCCGGCCGACCGAGGTGCCGATCAATTCCTTGATCTCGCGCGCGGCCGCCGCCGAGCGCTGCGCCAGGTTGCGCACCTCCGACGCCACCACCGCGAAGCCGCGCCCCTGCTCGCCGGCGCGGGCCGCTTCCACCGCCGCGTTCAACGCCAGAATATTGGTCTGGAAAGCGATGCCGTCGATCACGCCGATGATGTCGACAATCCGGCGCGAACTGTCGTTGATCTCGCCCATGGTACGCATCATCCGCGCCACCGCGTCGCCGCCCCTGGCCGCGACATTGCTGGCGCTGTCGGCCAGGCGGCAAGCCTCGGCCGCGTTCTCGTTGTTCTGCTTGACGGTGGTGGTCAGCTGCACCATGGCGGCGGCGGTCTCCTCCAGCGAGCTGGCCTGCTCCTCGGTGCGCCCCGACAAATCCAGATTGCCGGCGGCAATCTCCACCGTGGCGCCGTGGATGGTGTCCGTACCGCTGCGCACCTTGCCGACTATGGTGCTGAGATTGTGCTGCATCTGCCTGAGCGCGCCCAGCAGCGCGCCGATCTCGTCGGTGCCATGTACCTGCACCTCGCTGCTGAGATCGCCGCCAGCCACGGTTTGCGCCACGCTCACCGCCGCGTCCAGCGGCCGGGTGATGCTGCGGATCAGCCACACCACCGTTGCCACCCCCACCACCAGCGTGATCAGCAAAGTCACCCCCATGGCCAGCAGGGCGGCGCGGTGGGCGCTGGCGTTTTCCTCGGCCATGGTGGCGCTCAGACGCCTGGCTTCGGCGCCGATGTAGGCGACGATATCGTCGATCTTCCTGGTCGGCTCGCGGTCCATGCCCTTGACCAGCGCATCGACCACATGCGCGCTCTCGGGATTGGCGGCATCGTATTTTTTCAGCGCCGCCAGGTAGTGCGCCACCAGCTCGTTCTGGGTCTTGATGGCCTCGTCCACCAGCGGCGTGCCGAGCTGGAGTGTACCGAGCAGGGCGTTGAGCCTTTGCAGCTCGGCGCGGGTGGTTTCCCCGCCCTTGACGAAGGCCTGGCTATATTTGTCCAGCTGGGCGGGATCGTTACCGCGTATCAGGATATTCTTCCACTCCTGCACCTGGGTCTTGAATTCGACCTGCGCGCTGCGGGCGGTGTCGATGGCCTGGCTCATGGCGACCGCGCGCGCCATGGCGTCGGCGCTGCGCCGGTTGCTGTCATTGAGGGCGCGCCAGCCGGACGTGGCCACGATGGCCAGCGCGACGAGGAAAAATGCCCCTAGCAACCCTAAGCGTACACTTATCTTGAGATTGGCGAGTTTCATCGCTACCTCCTTGGCAAGGACTGTTATCCATCATGCACGCACGGGGCGCAAATGCCAAGACCGGCTAACGAAAATGCCCGCGGATTCTCGCCGCTACAACAGCTCCATGCAGTAAATATTGGTAGGACGACCATCCGGCGGCAACACCTTGTGCTCGACAAAAGTCAGGCCCAGCTTGGCCAGCAGATTGATCGACACCGTGTTGCCCGGATGGGTCAGCCCCATCAGGCGCCGCATGCGCAGCACGTCGCGCGCATACGCCACCACGGCGGCCGCCGCTTCGTAGGTGTAGCCGTGGCCGAAATAGGCTGGACGGATGGCGTAGCCGATATCGACCTCGGGTATGCTATCGCGCTTGATCAGGCCGCACAGGCCCAGCGGCGCACCGTCGCTCTTGCGCTCCATCACATACAGCGAATGGCCGAGGCGCTGCTGCATCAGGCACGGACCTTCGAGGATGGCGCTGCGTGCTTCCGCCACCGTGCGTATGCCCTTGTCGCCTATGTATTCCAGCCAGGTGGGATCGTTGACCAGCTCGTAGTAAAACAAATCGTCGTCAGCGTTAATCGTGCGCAGGGTGAGGCGTTGAGTTTCCAGTATTTTCATGCGTCAGGCCAGTGGGTAGGATCGGCCAGCAATTGGTACATCACGTAGACGTCCACATAGCCGAGATATTGATGACGGTAAGCGCGCGGCAAGGTGCCGACGATGGAAAAGCCCAGCTTCTTCCACAGCAGCACGGCCGGCATATTCGAGCTGACCACGTAATTGAACTGCATCGCCAGATAACCCTGGCTGCGGGCGCGCTCGATGCAATCCTGGCCCAGCAACTTGCCCACGCCGACGCCCTGCGCAGCCGGACTGACCATGAAGGAAGCATTGGCCACGTGCGCGCCGCGGTCGCGCTGGTTGGGAATCAGGCGGTACATGCCGACCAGGCGCTCGCCGTTGAGGATGGCGACAAAACTCTGCACGCCAGGGCCGAACCAATAAGCGTGGCAATCTTCCCGGCTGGTATCGGCTGCAAAATAATAGGTATCGCCGCTGGCGATCAGTTCCTGGAAGATCTCCCACATGGGGCCGAAGTCGGCTTCCGTTGCGGGGCGGATGGCGAATTCTTTCAAAGCAACTCCAGACCGGTTGAACAGTGTTCAATTGTCATGTATTTCCCGGTGCAAGTCCAGCTAGCGCCCCAGGCGGAAATTCACCGCTTCCGGCCGCTGCGGCAAATGCAGACGCGCCTGCGCGCGCGGCGATTCCGCGATGATTTTGCCCCGGCGCATCACCCAGCGGCGGGCGGCGCGCAGGCGGATCGCCTCCACCGGATCGGCCGCATCCAGCAGCACCAGATCGGCATGGCAGCCGGGGGCCACGCCATAGCCGTCCAGCCCGAGAATGGCGGCCGGCGTGCTGGTCACCGCGCGGAAGCAATCGCGCATGGCCGCCTGACCGGTCATCTGCGCCACGTGCAAGCCCATCTGCGCCACCTCCAGCATATCGCCGGAGCCGAGGCTGTACCAGGGATCCATCACGCAATCGTGGCCGAACGCGACCGGGATGCCGGCGGCCAGCATTTCCGGCACGCGCGTCATGCCGCGCCGTTTGGGATAGCTATCGTGGCGGCCCTGCAGCGTGATATTGATGAGCGGATTGGCAATCGCATTGACGCCGGCCTCGCGCATCAGCGGCAACAGCTTGCTGACGTAATAATTGTCCATCGAGTGCATCGACGTCAGGTGCGAGCCGGTCACGCGGCCCTGCAGGCCGAGCCGGTTGCTCTGATAAGCCAGCGTCTCGATATGGCGCGACAGCGGATCGTCCGACTCGTCGCAGTGCATGTCCACCATCAAGCCCTGATCGGCGGCGAACTCGCACAGAATGCGCACCGATTCCGCGCCCTCGGCCATGGTGCGCTCGAAATGCGGAATGCCGCCCACCACGTCCACGCCCATGGCAATGGCACGCTTGAGATTGATCAGCGCATTCGGCGCGCGCAGCACGCCATCCTGCGGAAACGCCACCAGCTGCAAATCGAGATACGGCGCCACCATGCGCTTGACCTCCAGCAAAGCCTCCACCGCCAGCAGACGGTCGTCGCACACATCCACATGCGAGCGGATGGCCAGCAAGCCGCGCGCCACCGCCCAGTCGCAATACTGCAGGGCGCGCTCGATCAGCGCCTGCTGCGTCAGATGCGGCTTGAGTTCGCCCCACAGCGCTATGCCCTCCAGCAAGGTGCCGGAAGCGTTGACGCGCGGCAGGCCGTAGCTGAGCGTGGCGTCCATGTGGAAATGGGCGTCGACAAACGGCGCGGTCAGCAAATCGCCGCCGGCGTCCAGCTCCAGCGCCGCCTGCACCGGCAGGCGCGGACCGATGGCGGCGATCCGCCCATGCTCAATGGCCACGTCGACACCCTGCGGTCCGTCCACCAGATTGGCGTTGCGTATCACGACATCCATCTGCAGCTCCGTTGATTTAAAGTAAAACCATTGTAGGCATTTTCACCAAAATACACCAATTGTTGCATCGCATTAATTTAGCTTGTTGCAGTTCGTACGGGATGGTAGAAAAAATAACTTTCCAAGCTAGAAAATCGTCGCTAAAATGGACTTATTGCGTTGCAATATAATCTCAGGAGAAACCATGTCTTCGATCACCGAACAGTTTTCCGCAGCCACGAAATCGCAACTGGAAGCGCAATTCCAGATCTTTAGCAGCCTTGCCAGCGCGGCGGTAGGCAGCGCCGAAAAAGTCATCGCGCTGAACCTCAACACCACCAAAGCCTCGCTTGAAAAATCGTCGGCCGCGGCCAAAAAGCTGCTGACGGCCACGGACCCGAAAGAATTCTTCAGCCTGAGCACGGCGGAACCGGCCGGCTTTGACGGCCTGCTGACCTACGGTCGCGAGCTGTACAACATCGCCTCGCAGGCCCAAAGCGAACTGATCAAGAGCGCCCGGAGCAGCCTGAAACAAGCGACCGACCTGGCCGCCGCGAAAGTCACGGCCGCGACCAAAACACCGCCGGCGCTGGCCGCCGCCGTGAGCGCCGCCGTGGAAGCCGTGGCCGCTAACGAACCGGCCGCCGCGCCAGCGCCGAAAGCGCCAAAAACGCCCAAACCCGTCGCCGCGCCGATTCCGGAAGAAGACAGCTTCATCGAAGTCAAAGCCGAAGTGAAGCCATCGTTCCCCGAAGCGCCACCGAAAGCCATCGCCCTGGCGCCGGAAGACAAGCCCGCCAAGGCAGCCCCCAAAGCCAAAAAATAACTCGGCCCAACCCGGGGTCAGTTCTTGCAATCCAACACGAACACAGCCGTAGCGATGACTACGGCTCTGTTCGTGTTGGATTGCAAGAACTCGTATATTGAGCATACCGTCCCACCATCGGATAATGTGGCGGGAACGGTCAGGCAAGGTGATGCCGATCAGAATTTGGGCCATTGAGCCCGTGGGTCAGATTGGTGCCCCTGCCTGTTTCATTTTATAAGTCCGAACGGTATCTTGGG